>Ga0316217_10000041_pt1 | contig 189826 bp, 163 predicted proteins | sample 1anoAmetaG_FD_203633 | JGI IMG/M metagenome (GOLD analysis project Ga0316217, IMG submission 203633) | Freshwater microbial communities from Trout Bog Lake, Wisconsin, USA - 1anoA | ecosystem: Environmental > Aquatic > Freshwater > Lake > Hypolimnion/Profundal zone | place: USA: Wisconsin... | reverse complement strand
GCGTGGTCCGCTACAAGCGCGGCTGGACCAACCACTGGAAGAATCCGGGCCATTTCCGGCGCCCCCGCTCCAAGAAGAAATGGGAGGGCAACTCGGTCTGGTTGACCCGGGAACTGTTCCGGTTCGTAGGGCCGAACCGTGTGGAACTCGGCACCGTGGCGCACCCCATCGGGGTGCTGGCGTTCGTCCAGCACCGGGACGTGCCGGAACCCAACAGTCTGGTGCTCACCCGGACCCGCTACGGACACTGGTTCCTCAGCTACAGCTCGGATGCCCTTGAGGGGCCTGAGCTGTTGCCCGACGAGGAGCGCCTCAAGGCTCTGGCCCAGGACCCCGACCTGGACGCCAAGGTGCAGGGTATCGATCGGGGTATCGTGGTCCCTGTGGCCACCTCGGGTGGTGGACTGTATCAGCTGGATGACGCAGCCAAGGAACGCCTCAAGAGGCTGGAGAAGCAACGCAAGCACTACCCGAGGGCCGTCGCCCGAAAGCCCAAGGGCTCCCATCGGAGCGAAAAGGCGCAGGCCAAGGCCTCCCACCGCTGTGCGGACAGCGCGGCCATCCGGGAGGACTTCCTGCGCCAGACGTCGTTCAGGATCGCCCAGGACGCCCCGGAGGTCACGGCCCTGGAGGACCTGAACCTCAAGGGGATGACCAAGCGAGCCAAGGCCAAGCGGGACGAGGCCACGGGGCAGTGGCTCCGCAACGGCGGCGCCCAGAAGACGGGTCTGAACAAGGCTCTGGCCAACGCTGGCCTCGGCAAGTTCAAGGTCTACCTGGAGCAGGCCCTGCGAAAGTTGGGCAAGCTGCTCATCCTGGTCCCGGCCCACCATTCCAGCCAGGAGTGCTCGGCCTGCGGCCACACGGAGGAGGCCAACCGCCCGGACCAGGCAACCTTTCTGTGCCAGCGGTGCGGGTTCGCGGACAATGCGGACCTCAACGCGGCCAAAATCATCAGGAAGCGCGGACTGGCGCTCATTCGCACCGCTGGAACGGCGGGTTGTGCTCGATCAGGCCAGGCTAAGCAGGCTGGCCGCCCGCAAGGGCGAGGGGTGGTAAGACGGAAGCAGGGCGAACAGCCCTCCGCAACTCCTGCGAAGCGAGAAAAAGAAACCTCTTCCTTTAGTCGGCGCACATGCGCCGCGTAGGGAGGGGAGTGTTCATGATGCCCAGCAGCGAGAACAGCTGGCGCGGGTTCTTGCGCACCCAGGTCCAGGAGCCCATCTCCAGCGTCAGGGGCAGGAAGGTCCGGCCCGGCTCCCCCAGGGACTGCAGGTGGAGGTGGTCCCAGAGGTCGCCGTGGGCGAGGTACTGGGCGCTCTGCGGCTCGAAGATGTAGCGGTAGTTGCACAGCGTTTCCAGGAGCAGCTCCTTCAAGGCGTGCATTTCCGGAAGGCTTTCGATGGGTGCGCGGGTGTGGGCGTAGGGAATCCAGATGCGGTCCTGGACGCCGAACCCGGAGTGGCAGTCCAGGGTGAGGCTGAACCGGCGCGTCAGGAATTCCTGGGCGATGATTTCGCAGACCGCCAGACTCTCCACCTCCATGGGCTGTCCCTCCTGGCCGCGGTACCAGGGCAGCCGCGGGCTGATCCGCTGTCCGCCGATGAGCCAGGGCACCGGTTCCTGCGCGTCCACCGGGGCGTTCCGCATGAGATCGACGCCGTTGGGGTTGGCCCGGGTCCGGCGCCGCAGGCCGCCGGGGTTCACCAGGGGCACGAACACCAGCCGCACCGATTCCAGCAGCTGGTGCAGGGTATCGTCCCACCGCAGACGGGTGGCCAGGTTCGCGAGGTAGGCCAGCACCACCTCGACGCCGATGCGCTCCAGGCCGTGCACGCCGCCGAAGAACCCCACCGCCGGGACCTCGGGGCCGGCCCGGCCCAGGGTCACCACCTGGACCGGCATGGGCTGGTCCTGCCAGGGCACCTCGCACAGGGTGCGGACCTCGAAATGGGTGCCGCCGGCATCGATGATCCGGCCCAACTCGTCGAGGAGAGGAAAGTGCTTCATTTTAAGCATTATGCCCTTCCGCCGCGGCGGCCCAAGCCCGGAAAGGGCCGGGAGCCGCCCGCGCCCGAATGGTTACAGAACCGTCACCCGCACGGCACCTCCGGGACACAGCGAAGCCCCAGAGTAGCCCTTGTCGCGAAGGGGCACCCTATGGGCAGCAGAACAGCACGTCCACGGCTGCTTTCGGCCACAGCCCTTGTCGGCGCGCTGCTCTGGGGCGCCGTGGAGCTCTTCGCCCTGCAAGCGTCCCGTCTCCTCCACCGGCAGACGTTGCGTGGTCGCGCGAAGGGGGCCTGGTAGGGCCTTCTTCACGCGGGTGACGGGAGGGCGCTTCCGGCTGCAACCAGGCAGCATCCTCGCGACCGGCGTTAATCCTCTAACACTTTCTGGCGCCTAGAAGGACGGGGATCATCATGCTCCCCAGCCCCACTAGCGGACGATTCCAGGACGCTCGCCCCATCGAGGCAGTGGGAATATAGGCATTCTTTCTTAGTAAACAAAAAAATAATTATCCATGTTACATATTTAATTCTCTCAATATATCAATTATAATAAGCAAAATATTTATGTACCAGATTTTATAATCATCGGTGCAGGTCAGCCGTTTCTGCATTCCAGAGTCACGCCCTGGGATTCATCGAAACGTCCAAGCCGGGTTCACACCCCCAACGCCTGGGACTGCCGTGCACCTGTCGATACGGCTAGTCTGGAATGGCGGTTGGAGGGGGCATGGCCCGGAGCATTTCTAGTCTGGGTGGTGCTCTTCATGCAAAGGAGGAGCCCAAACCCCGCGAGCGCCTTAGGCTAAGCGGTTGCTACTGCCGAGTGGAAATTGCCCTGGACCTCCTGTGGATCGATGGACATAATCTACAGGCCTTTCTCCTCGGGGTTGGATCAGGACTACCCATGCCCAAGAGTGCCGCGTAGAGCATCTGGCTGGGTAAACAAGCGATGGACCTTGCGCTCAACGGGCATGACGTGTTGAATGCCATGTATAGGAAAGGCATTGGCTGGATCGATTTTCTGCAAGGGACACCCGGCGAGCCTCCGGGTTTTGAAAAGGGCGGAGGAATCTCACATATCCGGGCCAAAAGGGATTTCGAACACGCTCTGAATCCGACTGCCCCGGATGGTCGCAGTACGTTGAAGGCTTTACCTGAGGTTTTGGCCAAGGGGGCCTTGACTGAGTGGCGAGGCAGTAAAGCCTCGATCGTGCTGCGGCCTTACCGTGCAGTCATCTCTAGGATCGATTCAAGCAAGGGAAACCCCGTCGAGTATTGATTACTGACGGGGTTTCACTTGACTTAGCCTCGAAAATTTGGGGAGTGGATAGGATTGCTCGGGTTTTTCCCGACCCTTCCCGGTAGCACGTACTCCGGGCAGCTCCTTCAAACCTACAACCCACGGCCTACAAGTACTCGTCCGTGGGAGGGCGCGAGGCAATCCAAGAATGAAGCAACAGATGGGCGGCCGCAATGGAAATGTTACTGCTTTCGCATGAGCAGGCAGCCTGGGGAAGGCGTTGGAGCCACCTTATCTGCCTAGCCTCCATTCTGGGAACCTCACGCCTCCTCACCGCAGGGTAAGCACGGTGGATACCATGCCGCGCGTCCCTGCCTATATCGCCTTGTTCGCCCTGTCCCTGGCGGCCTCCCGGCCCCCGTGCCGGACCCGCCAGGACGCCCGGCACATCGCCGAGGTGGAAACCGCCGGCCGGGCCGTGGCCGCCCGCCCCATCGAACTCAACGGCGCCACCGGGGGCTGGGAGGTGCTGGTCCACATGCCGGGCAAGGAGCGGGGCTGGCGGGTCATCATCGACCGGGACAACGGCAGGGTTCGCCGCCTGGAGTCCTGCCCGAACCCGCGACCCAAGGAGGTCAAGGAAAAGAAACGTTAGGCCGTCTCAACCGGCCTGGTCCGGAGGCCTGCGCAGGCTGCCGAAGGTCAGGGCGTATTCCCGCGTGAACTCCGCGCCCAGGAAGAGGATCTGGGCCGAGCTGTAGACCCAGATGAGCAGCACCGCCAGCGAGCCCGCGGCCTTGCTGGAGGCGCGGTGGGAAAGGCAGGCCCTGAAGGCGGCGAGGAACACGCCGCCCAGCTTCAGCGCGAACCGCGCGGTCCTGCCTGGCGCTCCCATCACGGGCGGACTCCTCCGTCCTTGAGGCCACCCTGGATCGGAAGGGGGGCCCTGGACTACCGTGCCTGCGGCTCCAGCGTCAGCCCGAAGAAGCTCCGGATCCGCTCGGTGAGCTCCTGCCGGCGGGTTTCCCGCTGCCGGAGGCGCTCTTCGGCATCGAGGTCCTCCCGCCGGGCATGAAGCTCAAGCTGGCGGTCGGTGAGGATCCGGGCGATGGCGCCGGCGGTTTCCGGGCGGTCCATGATGAATTCCTGGAAGTCGGCCTTCTTGAGGCGAAGGCAGTCCACCTCGCCCAGGGCCACGACGCTGGCGGTGTGCCGGGCGCCGGTCATCATGCTCAGCTCGCCGAAGAAGTCCGGGGCCTGGAGGGTGTTGACCGGGACCTCGGGGCCGGTCTCGGGCTGGAAGCGCACCTCCACGCTGCCCCGGGTGAGGAGGTAGAGCCAGTCGGGCTCGCCGTTCTGGTGGGTGATCACCTCGCCGGCGGTGAAGGGCGCCGGCCGGACCTGCATGGCCATCCGAGCCTTCTCCTCCAGGGTGAGGGGGTCGAACAGCGCGACGGAGTCCAGGGCGGCGATCCGGCGTTCCTGTTCCCGGGCCTCCCGGGCGAAGGGGTCCTCGACCTCCTGGCGCATCCGCATCTCCTGGTGTGGGACGGCCAGGGGGATGCCGGCCCGCTTGAGGCCGGCGTAGGCGCGCAGGCGCACCTGGGAATGGGTCGAGTCGTCCCGGACCAGGTCCATGATCCAGTAGCGGATGCCGTACGTGGCATAGCTGCCCCGGGGATCCCGGGCGAAGTCCAGGCAGAGGCACTGGGGGGTGTGGTCGGGGGCCATGTTCTCGATGGGCGCCGTGGCCAGGGCCTCCTCCACCGCGGCGATGACCTCGGCCGGCGAGTGGCCGAAGCCGACGTTGAAGTAGACCCACATGCGGTGGGGCTCCGTCCGCCCCTGGCGCTTGCCCAGGAGGGTGAGGCTCTGGCCCAGGAGCACGGCATTGGGCACGATGAGGGTGTCGGCGTCGCGGTTCTCCAGCACCGTGTGTCGCCACCGGATGGCGGCCACGCGGCCTTCCTTGCCGTTCTCCAGCCGGACCCAGTCCCCCAGCTGGACGGAGTCGTCCAGCTGCAGGGCGAGCCCGCCAAGGACGTTGCCCAGGGTGCTCTGCAGGGACAGGCCGACGAGGCCGGTCACGACCGCGGAGGTCGCCATGATCCCGGTCAGGTCGACTCCGCCTTCGCGCAGGGTCACGAACAGGGCCACCACGTAGGCGAGCCCCAGGCTCAGGTCGCCGATGATGTTCGCCACCCCCAGCCCCGCCAGCGGCATGGCCAGGTCGAAGACGAGCAGCCCCGCGAGGTTGATGGTGGCCAGGTACTGGACCAGGCGGGCGATGAAGGAGAGGTCTACCGTCCAGTTGACCCGTCCCGCCAGATGGCAGAGCGTCGCCAGGGCCACCAGGGCCAGCCAGACCACCCAGGGAATGGTGACCCTGCGCAGGTGCCGCCTCCGTTCCGGCGCCCAGCGCCCGATCAGGTAGGCGACGATGACCGTGCAGAGGATGAGCAGCACCCCGGTGCGGAGCTGTCCCCGGGTCAGGAAGCCCCAGGTGCCCATGCCATTGCCGATGCCGACCAAGCCGCTGAAGATCATGATTCCCCTGGTTGTGTGAACGGGAGCTTTTTCCATGATAGTCGCCAGGAAAGGTGCGGGACCACACCGTTTTCCGGGCTGCCCCCGCCAGCGTCCGGGCCGTGCCCCGGAAGGTCAATTCCAGTGGATGATGCTCGGCCAGAGGGTGCGCAGGGGGGTCCGCAGGCCCCGGCACAGGTAGATGGGCCGGTTCTCGTACGGCATGCCCCAGGGGTTGGCGTGGGCTCCGGCCTGGGTGACGGTGGCGAACTCCCGCTCAAGGCCCTCCCGGCCGCAGCCCAGGCAGATGAAGGTGTCGGGGTTCACGGCGGGCAGGCCCCAGTAGGAATCGGCCTGGTGGGCGCAGATGGCCGCGGGGAGGCCCAGGGCCGGGCCGAACTGGTCGATGGCCCCGGCTTCGCCGTAGTTCCCCGCATAGATGCCCGTGCGGATCCGCTCCCCTTCGGGCAGGGTCCGGTAGATGGCGGCCACCTCCTCCGCCATCTCCTTCCAGCCGAACTGGTCGGCCAGCCGCTGGTCCAGGGGGCCCTCGTGGCTCACCTCCTGCTTGCGGGGGTGGATCCCCAGGGCGGTCTGGTACGCCACCATCCGTTGGGGCGGGAGGAAGGGCAGGAGGGCAGGGGCGATGAGCAGGAAGTTCGCGGCCACCAGGCCGAGGAGTGCCCCCTGGGGCCAGAGCCGGCCCCGGGTCCATGGCCAGGCCTCCAGGGCCTTTTCCATGGCCCTGCCGCCCGCCGCGAAGAGCATCGGATAGGCGGCGGCGAGGTAGTAGTTCTTGCCGTGGAGGAGGATCATGGCCGCCAGGAGGAACAGGTAGAAGCAACCCAGGAACCGGGTCCGTCCGTTCCGGAGCAGCGCGACGAGCCCGGCCAGCCACAGGGGCAGGAGCATGGGATTCAGGAACTCGATCTGCTGCCCGATGAACTCCAGGGGACCCAGGACGACGTTCTTGCCGGTGCGCTGGATGTTGCGCATGTCCGTGACGAGGGGGAAGTCGTTGCGGACCTGCCACAGCAGGGCGGGGAGGAAGATCAGCAGGGCCACCGCAGCTCCGGCCCAGAACCGCGGCTGGCGCAGGTGCCTGCGCATGGGGGTGAGGACCAGGCCCGCCAGGAAGCAGGCCAGGACCAGCAGCATGGTGTATTTCACCTGGAGGCCCAGGCCCGCCACCACGCCGAAGGCGAGCCAGGGCCGGGTTCCGCCCGTCCGGGCCACGCGCAGGGCCAGGAGCGCGCAGCCCAGCCAGAACAGGGGCTCGAAGGCCCCGCAGCAGAGCAGGCTGTCCACCCCCAGGCACACCGGGGCGGCCAGCACGCCCAGACCCGCCAGGACCTGGGCGAAGGTCCGGCCCCCCAGTTCCCGGGCGAAGAACGACGCCAGGAGCACGGTGCCCGCCCCGGCCAGGGCCGGGATCAGGCGCACGACAGGCAACGATCCCCCCAGGAGCAGCGCCGCCTTGGCCAGGAGCACGAAGCCCGGCGCATCGTCCACGTAGCCCCACTGGAGGTGGCGGGCGCAGTCGAGGAAGTAGAGCTCGTCCCGGAAGTAGCCGTAGGCATTGCTGGTGAGGGCGTGGACGAGGAGCTTGACGAGGCACAGGGCCAGGACGGCGCCCCAGGCGAAGGGGGGGATGTGCCAAGGTTCCTCGCCGGACGGCCCGGGGACTGTGGTCGGGTGAGCGGCGCGGGAGTCCATGGCGATGCCTCCTGCGATGAATCTACCTCAATCCAGGACCGAGGCCGGGGTGAAGCCGACCCGCAGGGTCCCCCAGCGCCGCCCCTGGAGAAGGATGGGCATGGCGAGGTCGCTCAGCACCTCCCCGGTATCCCGGACGTAGGTCTGGAAGAGGAAGGGCGCGGTGCTCGCGTTGGCGCGCTGGGCGCCCGTGTCGGTCATCTTGCGGCGGTCGCGGCTCCGGAGGAGGTCCACGGCGCGGTCTCCCGTCGGGGGGCAGGACGCCGCCCGATGGTGGGCCGGCATGTAGCCGTCCAGGTTGGTGCAGAGGGCGTAGGCCGTGCCCGGGACGCAGGTGGCCCAGTGGTCGTAGAGGTCGGTCATCTCCTTGGCGAACAGGGCGGTGTAGCCGAGCTCGTACTTGGCCGGGTCGGTGCCGGGGACCTGGACGTAGGCCTTGTCCCAGAGGTCGGTGCGGGCCGCGAGGCGCTCCAGGCGCGCCTCGAACTCGGCCTTGAAGCCGCGCACCTGGGCGAACACCTGGTCGTACCGGGTCGTTCCCAGCCAGTAGTTGCCCAGGACGCCGATGACCCCTTCGGTCTCCTGCCCTCCCTTGGCGGCGGTGTCCGCGGTGGCCTGGAGCTGCTCGGCCAGGCTCCGGGTGCCGTCCTCGATGCTGGAGGCCTGGACGCCGATGAGGGCGGCCTGCCCCGCGATCTCGCCGAGCTGCGTGTCGATGTGGGCGATTGAGCCGGCGATGCCCGAGAGGTCCGAGGTCATCTGCTGGAATCGGGCGCTGCTCCGTTCGGCGATGGCCGCGGTCCTGCGGGAATGGACGAGGATGGTGGTGGAGCCCGTGAGGGTGGCCTCCACCTGCCTGCCCATGGCCTCCATGCCCGAGGTGATGAGCTCGGCGGCGTCCCGGGCGCTGACGGCGAGCTTGCGCACCTCGTCGGCCACCACGGCGAACCCCCGGCCGATCTCGCCCGCATGGGCCGCCTCGATGGCCGCGTTCAGGGCGAGCATGTTGGTCTGCTCGGAGATCTTGTTGATCAGGCCGGCGGTCTCCAGAACCACGTCCCCGTTCCGCTTGAGTTCCTGGATGGTCCGGGTCACCGCTTCCATCTCCACCACGGTCACCTTGGTGGCCTCGGTCGCCTCGGCGAGGTCGGAGAAGGCGGCCTCGGCCTCCCGGACGTTGCGCCCGGCGGCCTCGGTGATCTGGACGGAGCTGTGGCTCACCGCGTCCACGGCCTGGGCCACGGTCCGGGTGGCGGTCACGATGGCCCCGGTCTGCTCCCGCTGGGAGGCGGAGATGGCCACCAGTTTCTTCATCTGGGCCGTGATGGCCGCCACGCCGGTGGCGATCCGGACGTTGGCGCAGCGCACCGAGCCGATGCCGCTCTGCAGGCCCCCCAGGAACCCGTTGAGGTTGCCCCGGACCTTGGCAAGCAGCGGCGAACCCGTGGCCAGATGCCGGTCCAGGTCCGCGGCGTGGGTGCCGGAGGGCGCCAGGGCGCCTTCAAGCTGGCGCAGGTCGCGGGTCAGTCCCAGGGACAGCAGGACGTCGAGGACCTGCGCTGCCGCCGCAAGGGCGAGGGCCAGGCCCGCCCAGCCCGGGCGGGCCTGGCCGAACCAGAACATCACTGCCGCTGCCAGCGCAGCCAGGTTTGCGAACTTCAGGAGCATGGTGGTTCCCCTCGGGGCGGGTCGGGTCATAAAGATAACGAACGGTTGGTCTAAATATAACCCATTCCCCGGGCCGGCCCGCCTATTTCGGTGGTGAACGCCAGCACAGCCCGCCTGGACCGGGGCCCCGGCTCCGGGGTAGCATGGCGATGCCTTCAAGGAGTGAACCATGGCCAGAATGTTGTGTTCCGCCCTCGCCGCCTCGGCCATCGTGTTCACCGCGGCCGCCCAGGACCCCGCAGCCGGCGTGCACCGGTACCAGCTGGGCAAGGTGGAGGTCATCTCCCTGCAGGACGGTCTCTTCCAGCTGCCCGTCACCATGCTCTCGGGCATCACGCCCGAGGCTGCCAAGGCGATGCTTGGGGGCAAGGAGGTCGCACCCACCCCCGTGAACGCCTTCCTGGTGCGGATGCCCCACCAGCTGGTCCTGGTCGACACCGGCGCCGGGACCGGGGCGGGGGATGCCGCAGGACACCTGCAGGAGCGGCTCAAGGCCGCCGGGGTGGATCCCGCGGCCATCGATCTGGTGCTCATCACCCACTTCCACATGGACCACACCGGCGGCCTCCTGAAGCCGGACGGGACCCGGGCCTTCCCCAACGCTGTGCTGCGGGCGGCCCAGGCGGAAAGCGATTTCTGGACGGGGGACCCCGCCAGCATTCCCGAGCGGAACCGCAAGGCTCTGCCCGCCCTCAAGAACATCGTCGCCACCTACCAGGCGGCTGGGAAGTTCAAGCCCTTCGCACCCGGCGAGAGCCTGGGCGAGGGCATCCAGGCGCTGCCCACCGCCGGGCACACCCCGGGGCACTCCTGCTACGCCTTCCGCTCCGAGGGGAAGGAGCTCTGGTGCATCGGCGACCTGATCCATTTCGGCGCCGTGCAGTTCGCCCAGCCCGCGGTGACCATCGGCTTCGACTGGGACTCCACGATGGCCAAGGCCGCCCGGAAGAACCTCTTCCAGGCCGCCGCCACGAACCACGCCGTCCTCGCCGGGGCCCACCTGGCCTTCCCGGGGCTGTTCACGCTGGAAGCCAAGGGAGAGGGCTTCACAGCCACCCCGAAGCCCTGAACCAAACGATAAATAAAGCCTTTCTGCGGCCTGTTGGATAAGCGCCTGGCCCTACTCCACGGGCTTGGGGCGCCGGTTGCCTCCTTGGCGTGCGAGCATCCAGCCGGGGTATTCCTGCGGCAGGGCGCTCACGGCGTCCAGGGCCTCCAGGTCTCCCGGGGTCAGGGTGAGTTTGGTGGCGGCCAGATTGTCGTCCAGCTGGGCGAGGCTCTTGGCGCCGATGATGACGCTCATGACGTGGGGCTTGGCCAGCAGCCAGGCCAGTGCGACCCGGGCCACGGACACGTCGTGGGCCTTGGCCACCTCCCGCATGGCGGCCACGCAGGCCCAGCCGCGGTCCTTGTCCACCGGGGGGAAGTCGAAGGTGGTGCGGCGGGCGCCCTCGGGGCTGGGGGCGCCTGGGCCGAACTTGCCGGACAGGAGGCCGCCGGCCAGGGGGGACCACACCATCAGGCCCAGCTTCTCCTCGATGAGCATGGGCACCAGCTCGCGCTCAAGGTCGCGTCCGGCGATGGAGTAGTAGGCCTGGAGCGTCTCGAAGCGGGCATGGCCGCGGGCGTCGCTGAGCCCCAGGGCCTTGGCGATCCGCCAGGCGCTCCAGTTGGAGACGCCGACGTAGCGCACGAGCCCCTGGCGCACCAGGTCGTCCAGGGCCCGGAGGGTCTCCTCGATGGGGGTGACGCTGTCGTTGCCGTGGATCTGGTAGAGATCGAGGTGATCGGTCTGCAGCCGCTCGAGGCTGGCCTGGACCGAGTCCATGATGTGGCCCCGGGAGGCGCCCCGGTTGTTGGGGCCGGGGCCCATCTCGCCGAAGACCTTGGTGGCCAGGACCACGTCCTTGCGGGGGACGCCGAGGTTCCGCAGGGCCTGGCCCACCAGCCGCTCGGACTGGCCGTAGGAATAGACATCGGCGGTGTCGATGAAGTTCACGCCGGCGGCCAGGGCCCGGCCGATGATGCCATCCACCTCATCCTGCCGGAGCGAGCCGATGGCCTTCCACATGCCCGCGTCCTCGTTGCCCCCGAAAGTCATGGCCCCCAGGCAGATCTCCGAAACGAACATTCCGGTGCGGCCGAACTGGTTGTATTTCATGGCAAAACCTCCAGGTTGTAGCGCTGCCTGAGGGTCCGCTCCCGGGCCTGCAGGGCTTCGGAGCGGGCCTTGAGGGCCGTGGCGCGGGTTGTGAGATCGGGTGACGGGGGGTTCGGGCCGGTGGTGGCCAGGACCCCCCGGAGCCTCTGCATGAGTTCCAGATTGCCGTCCAGGATCGCCAGGCTCTCCCGGTGGTAGTCCGCGCAGGGTGGGGGCGGCTGGAGGGCCGCGAGGGCTTCCCGGGTGGTCCGGGCCTGCTGGACCAGGGTCTCGAAGCCCGAGGCGTCCCCTTGGCCGAAACCCGCCATGAGATTCCGGGCGACGGTCTCCGGATCCCCCGCCTGGGGGGGCTGGGCACGGGCCACGGCCTGGAAGTAGGCCTGGACCGCCAGACGCTCGCGGTCCAGGGCAGGGCCGGGCGGGGCCGCTGGGGGCATTCCGGGGGCCCCCGTCAAGGTGGCCGGTGGGGTGGTAGGGGTCTCAGGGGTGGAGACGGGCGGCAGGGCCTGGGCCGCATGGGCGGACTCCGCGAGGGCCGGGCCGGGGATGGTGGTGCCGGCCCCCTGGGCTGCGGCGGGGCCTGAGAGCCGACCCAGAAGGAAGACCACGCCCAGCACGGCCACCGTGGCAACGCCAACCAAACCAGCCAGCAGGCCTTTCGGGACAGGGACCTTGGTCGTCATGACCCCATTTTGCACCACTTTCGGCACCGCGATCGGAAATGGACCGGCGCGTCTCTTCTGCGAGCGGGACTTGGTAACTCCATGAAAGGGTCAATGGCCTATGCTTGGGGCATGCCTGAGCTACCAGAAGTTGAAACCACGCGCCTTGGCTTGAAACCCTTCCTGGAGGGCCGGCGGATCGTTCGGGTTGTTCTGCGCCGGGCGGACCTGCGCTGGCCCATTCCTCCGGTCCTGGTGGGCCTGCTGGCGGGGCAGCGGATCCTGGGGCTGCGGCGCCGGGCCAAGTACCTGCTGCTGGAGGTGGCCCCGGGCAGCGCCCTGCTGCACCTGGGCATGTCCGGCTCCCTGCGGGTGGTGCCCCGGGAGGTGCCGCCGGGCCGGCACGATCATGTGGACCTGGAGCTGGACTCGGGCCTGGTGCTGCGCTTCCGGGATCCGCGCCGCTTCGGGTGCCTGCTCTGGCAGCCCCAGGGGGAGACCCACGAGCTGCTCCGGGACCTGGGCCCGGAACCCCTGTCCCCGGACTTCGACGGGGCCTACCTCTTCCAGCGCAGCCGCAAGCGCACGGCCAGCATCAAGACCTTCCTCATGGACCAGGGCATCGTCGTGGGGGTCGGCAACATCTACGCCGCGGAAAGCCTCTTCCGGGCTGGGATCCGTCCCGGGCGGGAAGCCGGCGGGGTGAGCCGGGCGCGCTATGAGCGCCTCGTCCAGGCGGTGAAGGCGATCCTCGCCCAGGCCATCACTTCCGGGGGCACGACCCTGAAGGACTTCATCCACCCCGACGGCCTGCCGGGGTATTTCAAGCAGGAACTCTTCGTGTACGACCGGAAGGGCGAGCCCTGCCTCGCCTGCGGGTGCCTGCTCAGTGGAAATCGACTTGGCAACCGGGCGACAGTCTGGTGCTCCCACTGCCAGACCTAAGTAGAATCAACTCCATGGCCAATCCCGCCCAGCCGACCCACTGCCAGCGTTGCCAGAAGCGCCTGACGGGCTCGTACCTCGCGGCTCTGGGAGGGGGCTGGCATCCGGAGTGCTGGCTCTGCGCCGGCTGCGGGAAGCTCCTGAAGGGGCCCTTCGCCCAGGAGGACGGCCGCCCGTACCACCCGGAATGCCACCAGGAAGCCTTCGGGCAGCGCTGCAGCGTCTGCGGCGGGGTGCTCCGGGGGTCCTTCTACCAGCACGACGGCAAGCCGGTCTGCGAAAAGGACTACCTGGCCAGCTTCGCGCCCCGGTGCTTCTTCTGCAACGAGGTCCTCCTGGGCTCCTTCCGGGAGAATGCCCACGGCCAGAAGGCGTGCCCGAACCACGACCATGGGCCCACCTGCGTCAGTTGCGATCGCTGGCTGGGGCGCAAGGAGAGCCTCATGGCGCCCCTCGCCCATTTCGGTACGACCCTGTGCGGTGGCTGCCAGGCCGATTCCGTGGGCCCGGCCGAGCTGCACCGCTACGGCAACGCCTTCGGCAGCGCGGTCCTGGAGGAGATGGGGCTCAGCCTTCCGGCGCTTCCGCCCGTGCCGGTCCGTCTGGAGCCGGCCCTGCTGGTCATGCAGCTGAAGGGCTCCCTGGAAAGGCAGGTGGACGGCCTCACCCAGACCACGGTGGCCTCGAACAACGGCCGGGAAGCTGAGCGCTACATCCAGGGCATCATCCTGATCGGAGGCCTGGCCCGGGAGCACTTCGAGGGGACTCTGGCCCATGAATTCGGGCATGTGTGGCTGTTCCATGAGAAATACGACCGGCTCCCCCCCCTGCACGCCGAGGGCTTTTGCGAACTGGTCAAGCACCGGTGGCTGGAACGCCTGGGCACGTCCCTGGCGAAAGCCCTGCAGCGCAAGGTGGAGGGCAGCCTGGATCCGGTGTACGGGAATGGCTTCAGGCTGGTGAAGGGCCACTGGGACCGTGGAGGCCTGCGGGCGGTCCTGGAGCTGCTGGGGCCCGGGCGGGCCCCGGCTCCCTTCTCCATCATGGCCTGATCGGTCATTCTAAGACCTGTCCCTGGCGCACCTGCAGGGTCCGTGTCGGCAAGGCCCGGAAAAAGGTGCATACCTGGGCGGTAAATCCATTGTACCTTGCCTTATCGCACCCATTTCCCCCCAACCCCCTGAGGTGACCCCATGCCTTCGTCTCGAATTCCCGTGCCCGCCGTCACTCCCTACGATCGTGAACGCATGCTGGAGTTCGAGTTCGTTCGGGCCACGGAGAACGCCGCGCTCCAGGCCATCCGCTGGTCGGGACGGGGCGAGAAGGAGAAGGCCGACGCCGTTGCCTGCGCGGCCATCGCCGGGGTCTTCGACCAGCTGGACATCCAGGGCGAAGTGGTGATCGGCGAGGGGATCAAGGACGAGGCGCCCGGCATCTTCGTGGGCGAGAAGCTCGGCCTCTGGCGGGAAGGCTCCCCCCGTTTCGATATCGCCATGGATCCCATCGACGGCACCACCAACATCGCCAAGGGCATGCCCAACAGCATCTCCGTGCTCGCCGCGGCCCAGGTCGCCGACGGGGCGACCCACGCCCTGCGCAACATCCCCAGCTTCTACAGCCACAAGATCGCCTACGGCCCCGCGGTGAAGGCGGCGCTTGAGGCCGAGGGCAACCCCTCCCTCCTGGACCTGCCTTTGAAGGAAGTGCTGGCCTTCGTGGCGGGCGCCCTGGGCAAGCGGGTGGATGAGCTGGTGGTGGTGTCCATGGACCGCCCCCGCCATGCCGACATCATCCGCCAGGTGCGCCAGGAGGGCTCCGCCCTGCGGCTGATCTCCGACGGGGACATCACGGCGGCCGTGGCCCCCTCCCTCCCGTTCTCGGGAGTCGATCTGTACGTGGGCATGGGCGGCTCTCCCGAAGGCGTGCTCACCGCCGCGGCTCTGAAGTGCCTGGGCGGGGACATCCAGCTGCGCATGTGGTTCGACCAGGAGCGGCATGCGGACAACTACAACGAGGTGCTGGCCACCTCGACCCCCGAGGAGATCGCCAAGGTCTACTTCGTGAAGGACCTCGTGGTGGGCGACAGTTCCCTCTTCTGCGCCACGGGCATCACGGACAGCCCGCTGCTGCCCGGCGTCAAGCTCATCGGCCACCGCGCCGAGACCCACTCCATCCTCATGCGCGCCCGCAGCGGCACCGTGCGCCACATCCAGGCCGTGCACCGCCTGGATCTGAAGACGACGCCCCTGCGCGAGGCTTTCCTGGTCGGGCTCTGAGCCGGGACGTCCTTCAGGGCGAGTCATGACGCAGGGAACCGTCTTCAATATCCAACGCTTCTCCCTTCAGGACGGTCCGGGCCTTCGGACCACCGTGTTCCTGAAAGGCTGCCCCCTGGCCTGCCTCTGGTGCCATAACCCCGAAAGCCGGGCACCGGAGGTGCAGCTGCTGCGCATGGAGAACCGCTGCATGGCCTGCGGGCGATGCGAAGACGAGGAGCCTGCCGCAGGGCCCTGCCGGACCCGGACAGCCCTGGACATGGAGGACTGCCCCACCGGCGCTCTCCAGCAGGTGGGGCGGACGTTGGACGCTCCCACCCTGGTGCGCGAACTGCTCCAGGACCGGATCTTTTTCGACGAATCCGGGGGCGGTGTCACCCTCTCGGGCGGTGAGCCCCTGCTCCAGGCCTCCTTCCTCCTGGCGGTCCTGGATCTGCTCGCCGCACAGGGCGTCCATACGGCCCTGGACACGTCCGGTTTCGCGCCCTGGGACGAGCTCCGGGCAGCCGCGACCCGGTCCTCCCTGGTGCTCTACGACCTGAAGCTCATGGACGAGACGCGCCACCGTGCCGCCACGGGGCAATCCAACCGTCTCATCCTGGACAACCTGGAGGCCCTGGCCGCGGTCCATCCCCGGATCTGGATCCGGATCCCGGTGGTCCCGGGGCTCAACGACGACGAGACGGATCTGGAATGCATGGCCCGGTTCCTGGAGGCCCTGCCGGGGGTGCGACGGGTAGAGCTGCTCCCCTACCATCGGACCGGGGTGGCCAAGTTCGCGCGCCTTGGCCTGGACTATCCCCTCGCCGGTCTCGCGCCGCCCACGGGTCAGCGACTCGAGGCGCTCGCGGCGATCTTCCGGGCCCGAGGCCTCACCGCCGCCATCGGAGGGACCCCATGAGTGAACGTACGCTTCGTCTTCGCCAGGAAAGCCTCGAGGCGATCCCCTCCCTGTCCGTGGAACGGGCTGCCGAGGTCACCGCCTTCTACAAAGAGCACCTGGGCCGGCACAGCATCCCCGTGCTCCGGGGCATGGCCTTCTTCGCCATCGTGGACCGCAAGGCCCTCTGGCTGGGCGAGGGCGAGCTCATCGTGGGGGAGCGGGGCCCCGAGCCCAAGGCCGTGCCCACCTTTCCGGAACTGACCTGCCACAGTGTCCAGGATCTCCGCATCCTCGATACCCGGCCCCTCACCCGGTACCGGGTCGCGCCGGAGGTCATCGAACGCTACGAGCGGGAGATCATCCCCTACTGGCAGGGGCGGAGCCTGCGGGACCAGATGTTCGCGGAGCTTGCCCCGGAATGGTGCGACGCCTACGAAGCCGGGTGCTTCACCGAGTTCATGGAGCAGCGCGCTCCGGGCCACACGGTGGCGGACGGGAAGTTGTTCGGCAAGGGCCTGCTGGCTTTCAAGGCCGAGATCCGGGCGGCCATCGCCGCCCTGGATTTCGAAAGGGATCCGGAGGCCCTGGACAAGCGCGAGGAACTCGAAGGCATGGCCCTTTCCTGCGACGCGGTCATGCACTGGGCCCGGCGCTACGCCGACCTGGCGCTCACCAGGGCGGAGTCGGCCCTGGAGCCCGCACGGAAGCAGGAGCTGCTCAAGATCGCCGACGTCTGCCGCCGCGTACCAGCCGAGGCGCCCCGCGACTTCCAGGAAGCGCTCCAGTCCTACTGGTTCTGTCACCTGGGCGTCATCACCGAGCTCAACGGCTGGGATGCCTTCAGCCCTGGCCACCTGGACCAGCACCTGCTCCCCTTCTACGAGAAGGGCCTGAACGATGGCACGCTCTCCCGGGAAGGCGCCAAGGAGCTTCTGGAGTGCTTCTTCATCAAATTCAACAACCATACCGCCCCTGCCAAGCAGGGCGTCACGGCCGCCGAGAGCGGAACCTTGACGGACTTCGCCAACATCAACCTGGCCGGACTTCTGCGGGACGGTTCGGACGGCTCCAACGAGGTGACCCACCTCCTCCTGGAGATCATCGAGGAGATGCATCTCCTGCAGCCCAGCAGCAACCTGCAGGTGTCCCGGCGAACCCCTGACCACGTGCTCAAGCACGCCCTGCGGGTCATCCGGAAGGGCTACGGCTTCCCGTCCCTTTTCAATGCCGACGCGGTGGTCGAGGAACAGCTCCGCCAGGGCAAGACCCTCGAGGACGCCCGGGAGGGGGGCACCTCCGGCTGCGTGGAAGTGGGCGCCTTCGGCAAGGAGGCCTACATCCTCACGGGCTACTTCAATCTCATGAAGATGCTGGAACTGGCCCTCCACGACGGGGTCGATCCCGTCACCGGCAGGCTCATCGGCGCCCGGACCGGTGACCCCGCCGCCTTCCTCACGGTGGATGACCTGTTCGAGGCCTTCGCCACCCAGGTCCGCCATGTCCTGGACGTCAAGATCCGCGGCAACCAGCTCATCGAGCGCCTCTACGCCTTGCGGATGCCCCACACGTTCCTGTCGGTGCTCACCGACGACTGCATCAAGCGGGGCAGGGACTACAACGCGGGAGGGGCCCGGTACAACAACACCTTCATCCAGGTCGTGGGCATCGGGAGCGTCACGGACAGTCTGTCCGCCCTCAAGAGCATGGCCTTCGACCGCTGCGACCTGGCGCTGCCCGACTTCATCCGCATCCTGGACGCCGATTTCCAGGGCCATGAAGCCCTGCGCCAGCGCCTGGTGCACAAGACCCCCAAATACGGCAATGATGACGACTACGCCGACGACCTCATGAAGCGCACCTTCAGCATGCTCTTCGAGGCCATCGATGGCCGCCCCAACACCAAAGGTGGGGCGTACCGGGTGGAGATGCTGCCCACCACCTGTCACGTGTACTTCGGCGAAAAGTGTCTCGCCTCAGCGGACGGCCGTCGCCGGGGCCTGCCCCTGTCCGAGGGGATCAGCCCCGTCCAGGGCGCTGACCGACGCGGTCCCACCGCCGTGCTGAAGTCGGCCGCCAAGATGGACCACGTCAAGACCGGCGGCACGCTCCTGAACTTGAAGTTCTCGCCCGGTCTGCTGGAAGGCGAGGACGGCATCGACCATCTGCACAGCCTGGTGCGCTCCTACTTCAAACTGGATGGCCACCACCTTCAGTTCAACGTCGTGGACGCGGCCCAGCTCCGGGAGGCCCAGGCCAGGCCGGAGGCGAACCGGGACCTCATCGTCCGGGTGGCGGGGTACAGCGACTACTTCTGCGATCTCTCCCCCGCTCTGCAGGAGGAGATCATCCAGCGCACGGAACATTCCGCGTTCTAGCAGACGGTGTGCTCCCCTGGTCTCTGTTCTATAATATATTTATTGATCCAGTCGATCGTGAAAAATTGATCGCTTGACTAAATTGAACGATCAACTAAATTGATGGGCATGGATGAAAGAGTCAAGAACTCCCCCCGTGGGGAAACCACGCGCGACGCTCTCCTGGACGCCGCGACCGTGGTGTTCGCGCGGGCGGGGTTCGGGGCTGCCAACCTGCGGGAGATCGCCGAAGCGGCGGACGTGAACCCGGCGCTCATCGGGTACCACTTCCACAGCAAGGAGGGGCTCTACCTGGCGGTCTTCGAGCGGATGGTCGCCCAGATCCGGCTGGCCGTGGATCCGGTCCTGCAGCGGATCGAGCAGGTCCTGGCGGAGCCGGCCACCGACGCTCCGCGGGCCCTGGAGCTCGTCCTCCACTTCATGGAGACCATGCTGGTGCACATCGTCCACGAGCACCCGGCCTGGGGCGAGCTGTTCGTGCGGGAGACCCAGTCGCCCACGGCCGCCTTCGAACTGCTGTACCAGGGCCTGATGGTGCGGGGGCACCGGGCCCTGTCGATGCTGGTGCAGCGGCTCCGCCAGGGGGAGGACCCAGCCAAGGCACGCCTGCTCGCGGCCACCATCTTCAGCCAGGTCCTCGTCATCCGCATTTCCCGGACGCCCCTCATCCGCCTCATGGGCTGGGACGGCATCGGAAACCTGGAACTGGAAGCCCTGAAGACCCTCGTCCGGCGCAACACCACCCTGCTCGTCCTCGGAGATTGAACCCATGTCACGAAAACCGCTCATCGTCGGCTCCGCCGTGGTCCTGGTCGCCGCTTCCGCCCTGGGGATCCAGAGCTGCGCCGGCCGCCGCCATGGGGCCCTCACCCTCTACGGGAACGTGGACATCCGCGAGGTGGACATGGCCTTCCGCCAGCCGGGGCGGATCCTCAAGCTGGCTTTCGACGAAGGGAACTCCGTGAAGGCCGGGGACGTCATGGCCGAACTGGACGCCCAGCCCTACCGGGACGCCCTGGCGGGGGCCGAGGCGGAGGTGCTCCTGGCCCGGGCCGAGGTGGACAAGCTCCACCGGGGCAACCGGCCCCAGGAGATCGCCCAGGCCGCCGAGGCCGTGCACCAGGCCGAGGCGGTCTTCCAGAACGCCGACACCGATCTCAGGCGCCAGGGCTCCCTGGCCGACACCGGCGCCGCCAGCCAGCGCACCCTGGACGCGGCGCGCTCGGCCCGGGACCAGGCCCAGGCCGCCCTGGCCTCGGCCCGGAAGAACCTCGACCTGAAGAAGGAAGGCTGGCGCCAGGAGGACGTCACGGAAGCCGGGGCCAGGCTCGCCGCCGCCGAGGCGGCCCGGGACCAGGCCCGCACGGCCCTGGCCGACGCCCGGCTCGTGGCCCCCGCGGACGCGGTGGTGATCTCCCGGACCCGGGAGGCCGGAAGCATGGTGGGGAACCGCGATGCCGTCTTCACCCTCTCCCTGCGCAATCCCATCTACGTGCGGGCCTACGTGGGCGAGAAGGACCTCGGGCGCTTCACCCAGGGCAGCCGGGTCTCGGTGCGCACCGACTCCTCGAAGAGGAGCTACGCGGGGACGGTGGGCTTCGTGAGCCCCCGGGCCGAATTCACGCCCAAGTCGGTGGAGACCACCGACCTGCGCACCGACCTGGTGTACCGCCTGCGCATCGTCGTCGCCGACGCCGACGCCGGTCTGGCCCAGGGCATGCCCGTGACCGTGCAGGTGGAAACCGAAGACCATGGCAAGTGAGACCCCTGCACGTCCCGCGGTGGAAATCCTGGGCGTCACCAAGCGCTTCGGGGCCACCGAGGCGCTGGCCGGGATCACGGCCCGCATCCTGCCGGGCCGGCTCACCGGCCTTGTGGGCCCGGACGGGGCGGGCAAGACGACCCTCATGCGCCTCCTGGCCGGGCTCATGGCCCCCACGGAGGGCCGCATCCTCGTGGCCGGCAGTGACACGCAGCTCGAGACCGAGTACATCCACACCCTCACCGGCTACATGCCCCAGCGCTTCGGCCTGTACGAGGACCTCACCGTCGCCGACAACCTGCACCTGTTCGCGGAACTGCGCGGCATGCGCTCGGAGACCTACGAGGAGATCTTCGCCAGGCTGCTGACCTTCACCCGCCTGGGGCCCTTCACGGAACGCCTGGCGGGGCAGCTCTCGGGAGGCATGAAGCAGAAGCTGGGCCTGGCCTGCGCCCTGATGGCGCGCCCCAAGGTGCTGCTGCTGGACGAGCCGGGGGTCGGGGTGGATCCGGTGAGCCGCCAGGACCTCTGGCGCATGGTGCACGAATTGACGAGCGAAGGCATGGCGGTGGTGTGGTCCACGGCCTACCTGGACGAGGCCGAGCGCTGCGAGAGCGTCCTGCTGCTCAACAACGGCCGGATCGAATATGACGGCCCGCCCCACGACCTGACCATGACCCTGCACGAGCGCAGCTACCGCATGCTCGAGCCCGCCCAGGACCGGCGCCTCGTCCTGTCCCGGGCGCTTGATCTTCCGTCAGTCTGCGACGGGGTGATCCAGGGCAGCTCGGTGCGCCTCGTCCTGCGCAAGGACGCCGGTCCGGAGGAGATCCAGGCCCTCGCCCTCGCTTCCGGCGGGACCCTGGTGCCCGTGGCGCCGCGCTTCGAGGACGCCTTCGTGGACCTGCTGGGCGGCGGCCCGGGAGGGGGCTCGGCCATCGCGGACCGCATGCCCCAGGCCCGGATGGAGGGGGAGATCACGGTGGAGTGCACCGACCTCACCCGCCGCTTCGGGCACTTCACGGCCGCGGACCGGGTGAGCTTCGAGGTGAAGAAGGGCGAGATCTTCGGGCTGCTGGGTCCCAACGGGGCCGGCAAGTCCACCTGCTTCAAGATGCTCTGCGGCCTGCTCAAGCCCACTTCGGGCCAGGCCCACGTGATGGGGCTGAACCTGCGCACCGCCACCAGCGAGGCCAAGGGCCAGCTCGGCTACATGGCCCAGAAGTTCTCCCTGTACGGCCTGCTCTCGGTGCGCCAGAACCTGGAGTTCTCGGCCGGCGTCTACGGCCTGGAGAACGCCGTGAAGCGCGAGCGCATGGACGAGATGATCGAGGCCTTCCAGCTCGAACGGTACCTGGACGTCTCCCCCGACACCCTGCCCCTGGGCTTCAAGCAGCGCCTGGCGCTGAGCTGCGCCCTGATGCACCGCCCGCCGGTGCTGTTCCTGGACGAGCCCACTTCGGGGGTGGACCCCATCACCCGCCGGGAGTTCTGGTCCCACATCAACGGCCTGGTGCGCAAGGGCGTGACGGTGCTGGTGACCACCCACTTCATGGAGGAGGCGGAGTACTGCGACCGGGTGGCCCTGATGTACCGGGCCGAGGTGATCGCCCTGGACACGCCGGACGCCCTGAAGCTCAGCGCCACCGGCCACGACGGCGCCGAACCGACGATGGAGGACGCCTTCATCCACCTCATCGAGAAGGTCGACGCCGAGCTGGAAGGGGGCCGCCGATGAAGCCGCCGATGAAGCCGCCGATGAAGCCGCCGATGAAGCCGCCGATGAAGCCTCAGTCCCGCCCTGGCGCCCGGCTGGACCTGCGGCGCCTGGCCGCGCTGATCCACAAGGAGAGCCGCCAGATGTGGCGGGACCCCGCCACGATCCTCATGGCCTTCGTGCTGCCCGTGGTGATGATCTTCCTGTACGCCTACGCCGTCTCCCTGGACCTGAACAAGGTGCCCATCGGGGTGGTGCTGGAATCCGACAGCGCCAGCGCCCAGTCCCTGGCGGCGGCCTTCGCCGGCTCGCGCTACTTCACCGTGACCCCGGCCCGGGACCGGCGCGAGGTCCAGGCGGACATCATCGGGGCCCGCCTGCGCGGGTTCGTGGTCATCCCCCAGGACTTCGACCGCCGCATCAAGGCGGGGGGCGCCATGCCCCTGGTCCAGGTCATCGCCGACGGCACCCAGCCCAACACCGCCAGCTTCGTGGCCAACTACGCCATCAACGTGGTGGCCCAGTGGCAGGTTTCGCGCGGCCTGGCCGGGGGCCCGGGGATCGCCCTGGAGCCCAGGTTCTGGTACAACGCCGAGATCGAGAGCCGCCGCTTCCTGCTGCCGGGGGCCATCGCCATCATCATGACCATGATCGGCACCCTCCTCACGGCCATGGTCGTGGCCCGGGAGTGGGAGCGGGGGACCATGGAGGCCGTGATCTCCACCCCGGTCTCGGTGACGGAGATCATCATCGGCAAGCTCCTGCCCTACTTCGGGCTGGCCATGGCGGCGACGATCATCTGCACGGTGCTGTCCATCGTGGTGTTCGGGGTCCCCCTGCGGGGCTCCTGGTTCTCCCTCCTGCTGCTCTCCTCGGCCTTCCTGGTGCCCGCGCTCGGCCAGGGCCTGGTCATCTCCTCCGTCGCCAAGAACCAGTTCGTCGCCGCCCAGCTGGCCCTGTTCTCGGGCTTCCTGCCGGCCTTCCTCCTCTCGGGGTTCATCTTCGAGATCAGCTCCATGCCCCTGCCGATCCGGATCCTCACGTACCTGGTCCCGGCCCGCTACTTCGTGGCCTCGCTGCAGACCGTGTTCCTGGCGGGGGACGTGTGGCGGGTGTTCGTGCCCAACATCCTGGCCATGCTGGCCATCGGACTGGTCTTCATCCGCATCGCCCGCGCCAAAACCAAGAAAAGCCTGGATAACTGACCATGAGCATGCCGAGAACACGCCTCTGGGCCCAGATCCTGAAGGAGCTCCTGTGCGTCCTGCGCGACCCCAAGAGCCGCATGGCCCTGCTGGTGCCGCCCATGCTGCAGCTGCTCATCTTCTCCTTCGCCAACACCCTCGAGGTCAAGCACGTGGACCTGGCGGTGTACAACCGCGACGGGGGCCGGGGCGCCTATGAGCTGATCGCGAGGGTGGGGGCGGCGTCGTTCTGCAACAAGCTCGTGACCGTGCACAGCCAGGCCGAGATCGCGGACCTCATCGAGCGCCGGGAGGTCATCGCGGCCCTCGACATCCCCGACACCTTCTCCCGGGACCTCGCAGCGGGGCGCCCGGCCAGGGCGCAGGTGATCCTGGACGGGCGCCGGGGCAATACCTCCCAGGTGCTCTTCGGGTACCTGAGCCAGATCGCGGCGAATCTCGGGGCGGAACTGTCCGGGACCCCCGGCGCGGGTGACGCCGTGGCCCTGCGCCAGTGGTTCAACCCCAACCTCATCTACCAGTGGTTCGTGGTGCCCAGCATCGGCGGCATCCTGGTGATGTTCTCCACCCTCATGACCACCGGGCTGTCCATCGCCAGGGAGCGGGAGCTGGGAACCTTCGACCAGCTGCTGGTCTCGCCCTGCACGCCCACCGAGATCGTCATCGCCAAGATGGCCCCGGCCCTGGTGATCTGCTCGGTGCTGGGCTCGGTCATGGTGGCGGCGGGGGTCTTCGGGTTCGGCATCCGGTTCACGGGGTCGTTCCTGATGCTCTTCGGGAGCCTGGTCGTGTTCGTGCTCTCCATGGTTGGCATCGGCCTGATGATCTCGGCCATCTGCGCCACCCAGCAGCAGGCCATCCTGGGCACCTTCGCCTTCGGCGTGCCGGTGGTGGTCATGTCCGGCTTCGCCACGCCCGTGGAGAACATGCCCCAGGTGCTGCAGTGGATGGCCTGCGCCATCCCCCTGAAGTACTACCTGGTGATCCTGCAGGGCAGCTTCCTGAAGGCGCTGCCCCCGGCGGAGGTGTTCGCCAACGTCTGGCCCATGGCCGTCATCGCGGTGGTCACCCTGTCGGCCGCCACCCTGTTCGTCAAAGGAAGACTCGAGTGAGGTCACACATGGTTCAACGCATGGGGTTCCGGTCCGGCCGCCTGGCCTTCGCCGCCGGTCTGGCGGCCACCCTCGCCCTCGGCTGCAAGGTCGGGCCCGACTACCAGCCCCCCCAGGTGAATACAGGCAAGGGCTGGACCCAGCCCGACGAAACCCGGAACGGAGGGACTCCGGTCGCCCTGGACGCCTGGTGGCGCCAGCTGGGCGATCCCACCCTCGACCGGCTCGAGGAGGCCGCCCTCAGGGGCAACCTCGACGTGCGGCAGGCCCAGGCGCGGATCGGCGAGGCCCGTGCCCTGCGGGACGCCGTGGCGGGAAGGCGCGGGCCCACCCTCAACGCCGGCGCCGGCGTCACGCGGGAGGAGCAGACCCTGAACGGGCTCCTGCCCATCGGCTTCATCCCCGGCATGACCCGCGATGTGTCCATCCACGAGGTCGGCTTCGATGCCGCCTGGGAGCTGGACCTCTTCGGGGGGACCCGCAGGAAGGTCGAGTCCGCCCAAGCCCAGGCCCAGGCCGCGGTGGAAGAGGCGCGGGACGCGCGGGTCAGCGTGGCCGCCGAAGTGGCGCGCACCTACCTGACCATGCGGGGCGCCCAGCGCGAGCTGGAGGCGCGGGAAGCGGTGGCCGGGGCCCTCAAGGGGATCCTGGACACGGTGGCCCAGAGGGCGGCGGCGGGCGACGTGGCCAAGGCCGAGCTGGAGCGGGCCCAGGGCCAGTACGAGGAGGCTTCGGCCGCCCTGCCGGGCCTCAGGGCGCAGATGCATGCCGCCGCCCTCGGGCTGGGCGCCCTGCTGGGCCAGCTCCCGGAAAGCGAGGCCGCCCTCTGCGCCACCCGGGCCCCCGAGCCCGCCCTGGCGCCGCTGCCCGTGGGAGAGCGGGCCGACCTCCTGCGCCGCAGGCCCGACGTGCGCGCCGCGGAACGCCAGCTCGCCGGTGCCACGGCCGACATCGGCGCGGCGAAGGCGGAGTGGTTCCCCAAGCTCTCCATCTCCGCCGCGGGCGGCTTCGAGGCCCTGAAGCTGGCGGACCTCACGAAGTCCACGAGCCGCACGTGGACCCTGGCCCCCCTCATCTCCTGGCGGCTCTTCGACGGCGGCGCCATCCGCGCCGAGATCCGCGCGGCCGAGACGCGGCAGGAACGGGCCGCCCTGGGCTACGAGAAGGCCGTGCTGGGAGCCCTCACCGAGGCCGAGCGGGCCCTGGCGACCTACCGCCTGGCCCTGGAGGCCACCCGTGCCCAGCAGGCCGTCCTGGCCTCGGCGCGGCGCACCGGAGGCTTCGCCCGCCAGCGTTTCGCCCAGGGCGACATCGCCAGGGCCGAACTCCTCGACGCCGAGCGCGCCACCCACGAGGCCGAGGACGCCTGTATCCGCGCCCAGACCGCCGCCGCCATCGACCTGGTGGCGCTGTTCAAGGCCCTGGGCGGGGGCTGGAAGTACGTGTAAATATCACACTCTTGACTGTTCCTCGCTGATCCCTTGCGTCGGGGCTTGCGGCTGCTTCCTTTGATCCGAATGCTCCATCGAGTATTTTAATTCCCGGGCGGTTTCAGGAAAAAAACGGCAAAAATCCTATCTTACTCGATTTCAGGTTCTTATCCGAGGACGGCCGAACAGTGGCAAGGGGATTCGCTCCGCTCAACCGACCGTGCACACGGAAATTCGTCACCTTCCCGTCCGCGATCCGGGCAAGACTGGTTCCGGGGAGGCCGCATGACCACACCACTGCCCGCATACCGCGGGCTTCTCGCTGAGATCAAAACCAGGATCCAGTCTGCGCAAGCCCGGGCTGTTCTCGCCGTGAACGCAGAACTGGTTCAGTTGTACTGGGAAATCGGGAAGACCCTGGATGATCGCCAAAATCGGGAGGGTTGGGGTGCAGCGGTCATCCCGAGGCTGGCTCAGGACCTTCGCAATGAAATGCCCGAAGTCAAAGGTTTCTCAGAACGAAACCTCAAGCGGATGCTCGGTTTCTATCGAACCTATCCCGACCTTAGCGAGGAAGTACCAGCCGTGGCGGCCCAAGAGGGCAAACTGCCCTTCGAACCAAAAGTGCCACCACCGGTGGCACAAATTCCGGCGGCTTTGCTTCGTTCAGTCCCCTGGGCCCATCACCTTGTTTTGATTGAAAAAATCAAAGACCTGCCAACCCGCCTCTGGTACATGCGAGCGCTTCTGGAGCACGGCTGGAGTCGCAACGTGCTTCTGATGCAGGTGCAGTCAGAAGCACACCACCGTCAAGGAAAGGCTGCCAGCAATTTCGCGGTTCGCCTGCCCCCACCCCAGTCGGATCTGATTCAGCAGACCTTGAAAGACCCTTATCTTTTCGACTTCCTGACCTTGGAAGAGCCTTTCCATGAGCGTGAGCTGGAAACAGGTTTGGTGCGTCACCTGGAGAAGTTCCTGATGGAATTGGGCCAAGGCTTTGCCTTTCTGGGGCGCCAGTTCCCGCTTGCCATGGGTGGGCAGGACTACTTCCTTGACCTGCTCTTCTATCACGTTCGCTTGCACTGCTACCTGGTTATTGATTTGAAGCGCGGCCCGTTCAAACCAGAATATGCCGGCAAAATGAATTTCTACCTCAACGTGGTGGACGACCAACTTCGTCACCCAGAGTTGACCCGGGCCCTGCCGCCGACCCTCCAGTCTGCAATGCCAACCATTGAAGAGATTGAGCGGGAAATGGCAAATGGCGTCCAGGATCTTGCGTCCCTGGCCGAAACAGACCGATCTGTGGCCATTTTCGGTTAAACCAAGGTTTTTGGGCCTTTTTATGCCTCGCGCCGGAGGGGACCGGGTCAGCGAGGCTCCAGCACCAGTTTTCCGGGCCGTCCCTCGTCGATGGTGTAGACGAAGCCCTTCAGGAAGCTCTGGCCCAGCAGGCCGTCGATGCCAACGTCCGAGGCGGGGACGGCGGAGCCGGCGACGGCCGTGCGGGCCCGGTTGCCCACGGCCACCTGGGGCAGGTCGATGGCCCGGCCGCGGATCTTCTGGCCGCCGGCCAGGGTCAGGGTGGCTTCCTCGCCGAGGCTGCCGGTGAGGCCCAGGGCGTCGATGAGCTCCCGGGGCAGGCAGACCAGCTGGGCGCCGGTGTCCACGATGAAGCAGCAGGGCTCATCGCCCACCAGGGCGTTCACCAGCACCAGCCCATTGGCCTGGGCTGACTGGCGTTCGGCGGCCCACAGGGCCAGTTCCCGCCGAAGGGCGCGGACCTTGTCCAGGGCGGCCTGGGTCCCCGGTTCGGGGGCGCTGCGGGTCGCGGCGCGCAGGTCGGCCAGGAGCTGGTTCAGGGCCGTGAAGAAGGCCAGATCCTGGCCCTGGGCCTGGAAGGCCTCATAGGCGTCGGTGCGTTCCTTCAGGGCGCGCCGCTCGGCCTCCAGGCCCGCGCGGGACTGGGCGATGAGCTGGTTCTGGCGCTGCAGGCGCGCGTTGTAGGCATCCACTTCCCGCTGCCCGGCGGCCACGAGGGCGTTGTAGCGGTCCGCCAGGGCGTTGCGGGCGTCCACCTGGGCGTTGAAGCGCCGCGTCGCCTCCCGGTCGCCGGGGTCGGGGGCCTTGGCCAGGGCCTTGTCCTGGGCGTCCAGGGCGGGGGCGAGCTCCTTGGCGGGGGCCAGGGCCTGGTCCACCTGGGCCTTGGCGGCCTGGAGGTCCGCGTCCCCCTGCTTGACCTGGGCGTTGAAGGCATCCACCAGGGCGTTGACCCGGGCGTGGCCGGCGGCGAGGCTCTCGCCCCGGTAGAAGCGGTCCAGGACGCTCTCCAGCGCCGCCAGGCGCCCCTGGTAGGGGGCCGGGACCGGGACCTGGGCCACCAGGGAAGGGAGGACGGCGAGGGCGAGGAGGGGACGCATGATGCATGTTACTTGGCCGGCACGACCGTGACCATGGCCGTGGCCGATTCCGTGGGCTCGGCGGCGCTGGAGGCGGTCACCGTGCAGGTTCCTGGTTTGGCTGGCGCGGTGAAGAGGCCGCATGCGGTCACCGTCCCCTCCGAGGCCGACCATGTGACCGTGGTGTCGTCGGTGCCGGCCACCGTGGCGGTGAACAGCCTGGCTTCGCCCGGGGCGAGGGCGACGGCCTCGGGCACCAGGGTCAGGAACACGGCGGGGAGGGTGGGGCCGAGCAGGGCGTCCAGGGTGGTCTGGCCCACCGGGGAGCCCCAGCCGGTGGTCATGTGGAACCGGGTTCCGGCCAGGGCCGGCAGGTCCGGGGCGACGGCCGCGTGGATGCTGCTTGACACCGTGGTGCTGGTCCCGACCCGGTAGAGAATCGGGTTGAAGCTGCCCAGGCTCGGCAGGCCCCGGGTCCCGGCGGTCTGGTTCGCCAGGGCCGCGAAGGCCGCCCACAGGGGCGCCGCGCAACTGGTGCCGCCGACCGCCTCGCCTATTTTGCCGTCGCCGGAGTCCAGGTAGATGCCGCTGGCCACCGCCGCCACGTCCGGGCAGTTGCGCCGGGAGGTGGAGGCGCCGGCCAGGGCGTTCCAGTGGATGCCCGTGGTCTGGAAGGAGGGCAGGGGGTAGCGCTGGCTGGGGCCGCCCCCGCTATTGGACCAGGGCGTCTCCCCGGACCAGGGCCCGCCGGGGAAGGCCGTGGCCAGTTCGGTGCCGCCCACGCAGGTGACCTCGGGCAGGTCCGCGGGGTTGATGGGGTTGAAGTCCGGGTCGTCGATGGTCTGGGCCCATTGGTCGCCGGTCCAGGCGCCGGAATCGCCGGCGGCCGCGAAGCAGGCCACCCCCTGGGCGTCCAGCTCCTTCAGGATGGCGTCCTGGGTGGGGTCCACGTCGGTCTGGCGGGTGATGGCCGCCGTGGTCCAGCTCCAGGAGATGCCCACGGACTTGCACAGGTTGTCGGTGGCGATGCGATTGAGGATGGCGTTGCCGTCCGTGCCCATGTAGACGTGGAGGGTGGCGCCGTTGGCCATGGCCCCCGCGAGCTCGATGTCCAGGGCCACCTCGTCCTGGCCCTGGTAGTCCCGGGCGCCCCCGGCCACCGCCACATCCTTGATGGCGGGGGGCGGGAGGCCGGCCTCCCGCCAGTAGGCCCTGGGATCGCGGGTGTAGTAGTTGCTGAATTCCAGCAGGGCGATGTCCTGCCCCGCGCCATCGATGGCGCTGGGCACGTCGGCGGCGTAGGCGGCCCGGAAGTCCCTGCCCAGGAACAGCCCACCGGCGCCCGAACCCTCATGGGGCGCACCCGCCCTGCGGCTGAGGTGCTTCACGGGCCGGACCCGGTCGTCGAGGCCGTTGACGGTGGCGATGGGCACCTCCAGGTCCAGGGTGGGCGCCGTGTCCGGGGACCGGAAGACCCGTCCGGAGGGCAGCTGGTAGAGGTTCATGCGGACCTGGAAGGCGCGCTCGAGGTCGGCCGCGGTGCCCTGGACAATGAGCACCAGTCGGTTGGGGGCCGTGTCGATGATGGCCAGGTCTTTGCTCCCCGCCCAGTCCATCACCCGTGCGTAGTCCGCTTCAGTGGGGCCGAAGGAAGACGCGAAGGCGGCCGGGGTGAGCCACCGGTGGTAGCGGGGGCTGGCGGGATCATGGAGGTCCCGGCGGTGCGCCTCCAGGGCTCCGGGATTGCGCAGGGGCAGCCCGATGCTCACGGCCAGGTTCTCGGTTCGGGCCAGGGGTTCCAGGAGCCGGGCGCGGGGCGCCAGGTCCCGGGCGGCAGCCGCCGCCTGGAAGGCCAGGGGCACCTGGCGGGTCGCCGGGGCCTGGGCGTGAAGTCCCCGGGCGGTGGACCCCAGGGCGATGAGGGTCAGAAGGGTGGTGCCTTTCATGATGGGCTCCTTGGGCCAGGGACCCATTAGCCCATGGGAAAGTTAGATAAAAACGTTAAGACTTATAAAATTTATCGGTAAATAACCTAGGGTCGAGTCATGCCTGACGGTCAACCATCACGGCCCGCCAGGGTCTATACTTGGGTTTGTAATTAACCGTTCCGCCACGGGGGTGTTCCTTGGGCCCAAAGCATCAGATCCTTCCCGCCCCACCCGGCGCCACCCTGGTCATGCGCCTGTTCCTGGGCACCGTGGCCGTGGCCGCGTTCCTGGGCTGCGGGAGCAGCCAACCGAACATGATGCTGGTGTCGCCGGCCGCGCCGGTCATCAGCAGTTTCACCTGCACGGGCAGCGTCGCCCGTGGCCAGGCGGGCACCCTGGCCTGGGTGGCTTCGGGAGCCACCAGCCTCAGCATCGAACCCACCGTGGGGATGGTGACCTCCTCCCCGGCGACGGTGTCGCCCACCCAGACCACCACGTACACGCTGAGGGCCACCAATGCCGGGGGCACGACGACGGCCACCTGCACCATGGCCGTGGTCCCGGGTGGCGGCCTGTCGCTCCTGGCGGCCACCCCCGCCGCCGTTCCCGTGGACGGGCCGGTCGCCCTGGCGCGCTACGTGGTCCCCGCCGGCGTGGCGGTGGACACGGCCGGCAACCTCTATGTGGGGGATACCGGCACCGGCACCCTCCGGGTGGCCTCCCCGGCGGGTCTCGTCGCCACCGTGCTTGCGGACCTTCCCGCGGGCTGCCCCGCCGCCCTGGCCACGGATGCCGCCGGCAACGTCTACTACCCCCAGGGCGCCACCCTCCGCAAGGTCACGCCCGGTGGCGCCCCGGGCCTGTTCGCCGGCTACGCCACGCCGCCGCCGGGGACGACCTACGGCAAGGATCCGGCGCTGCTGCTCAAGGCGCCCCTGGGCCTGGCGCTGGACTCCGCCGGCAGCGTCTACGTGGCCGACCCTGGCGCGAACCTCATCTTCAAGGTCAGCTCCCGCGGGGTCGTGTCGGTCCTTGCGGGAACGCCGGGGCAGTCCGGGAACCGGGACGGGGCGGGCTCCATGGCCCTCTTCGACCTGCCCTCGGGCGTGGCGCTGGACGCCTCGGGGAATGTCTATGTCGCGGACAACGGCAATGGCGCCATCCGGATGATCGCGCCCGGGGGGACGGTCTCCACCCTGGGCAGCGCCGCGAACCTCACGGGCGGTCTGGCCCTGGGCCTGGATGGGACCGTCTATGCGGGGGTCGCCGGCGCCATCGCGGGGGTGGGACCGGACGGGACCGTCACGACCCTGGCCGGCGTGCCGGGGACGGCGGGCTGCCTGGACGGCACGGGCACGGCCGCGCGGTTCTCGGCGCCCACCGCCCTGGCGGTGGATGCCCTGGGCGACCTGGCCGTGGCTGATGCGCAGAACGGAGTCGTCAGGCGCGTGACCCCCGCTGGGCTCGTTACCACCCAGGCGGGAACCTATCAGGTCCTGCCTTCGGCCGTCTACGGCCTGGCGGTGGATGCCGCGGGCGTGGTCTACGTGCCCGGCGCCGACAACACCCTCCTGAAGATCACCCCCGCGGGGGCCGTGAACGCCCTGGCCGGGGTTTCCGGCCAGGCCGGCACCGCGGACGGCCTGGGTCCGGCGGCCCTGTTCGGCCTGCCCGGGGGGGTGGCCTTGGACGGTTCGGGAAACCTCTTCGTTACGGACACGGCCTCCTCCACGATCCGGAAGGTCACGCCGGGCGGGGTCGTGACCACGGTCTACGGGTCCGCGGCCAGGGGGAGCGCCAACGGCGCGGGCCGGAACGCCAGCTTCAACGGCCCCACCGCCATCGTCGCGGACGCCGCGGGCAACCTCTACGTGGCCGACACCGGCAACGCCACCGTGCGCAAGATCTCGCCCGCGGGCCAGGTGACCACCCTGGCCGGAAGCCCCGGTGTGGCGGGCTTCGCGGACGGGACCGGGGGCGCCGCGCGCTTCTCCCGGCCCTCGGGCCTGGCGGTGGACGCGACGGGGACGGTCTTCGTGGCGGACTCGGGCAACGCCGCCATCCGCGCCATCGCGGCCTCCGGGGCGGTGACCACGGTGGGCTTGACCCTGAGCGGGACGGGCGCCTCCGGCAAGGGCCTGTTCCCCTACCCGCTGGGCATCGCCGTGGACGGGCAGGGGAACCTGTACGTGACGGACGCCAAGACCCCGGGCCTGTGGCAGGTGTCGGCCACCGGCCTCGCCAGCGCCCTGCCGCTCGGGTCCGCTGGCGCCGGCCTCCAGGGGGCGGCCCTCACCGTCTCCGGGGGGAAACTCTACGCGGCGGGCGCCCAGAAGGTGCTGGTCCTCGCCCTGGACTGATGAAAATATTTTTAAATAGATGACCAAAGGGTCTTGATTAAAGTTACAGAAAGGGTAATGTAACTTATCAAGTCACCTTTCAGTCCGTGCCGTCTACCAACCGCTTCCGGGCGATCCCGGAGGCTATCTATGGATGTGGAAATGAAGATCCTAGCTTCCCTCACCATACTCGCGGCAGCCCTGGCGGCCACCTGCCTCCAGGCCCAGACCAGCCCCTGGCTGGTGCGCGTGCGCGCCGTCGGCGTGGAACCCGCCAACAACTCCGACGCCTTCTCGGCCCTGGGCATCAACTTCGCCTCCGGCGCGGTCCACGTCAGCTCCAAGACCATCCCCGAAGTGGACATCAGCTACTTCTTCACGGAGAACTTCTCCACGGAGCTGATCCTCACCTACCCCCAGTCCCACACCGTGACCCTGCAGGGCGTCGGCGCCCTGGGCACCTTCAAGGAACTGCCCCCCACCCTCACGGCGCAGTGGCACTTCCTGCCCGGCGGGGCCATCAATCCTTACGTGGGCGCGGGCCTCAACCTGACCCTCATCTCCAGCACGAGCCTGTCCGTGGCCGGCCATGCCCTCGACCTCTCCACGAGCAGCGTGGGCGTCGCGGGCCAGGTGGGCGTGGACATCAAGCTCGCCCCGCAGTGGTTCCTGAACGCCGATATCAAGTACGTCCAGATCAAGTCCGACGTCAAGCTCGCCGCCGGCGGCACCAAGCTCACCACCGCGCAGCTGAATCCGATGCTGTACGGCGTGGGCGTGGGCTACCGGTTCTGATGGCAAGGGGCCCGGGGGACGCTTCGCGTCCCCCCGGGCTCAAGCCTCGTCCGCGGGTTCGGCGGGGACGGCTTCCACGTCGCCTTCAGGCAGGGCGGTGCCCTCGACGGGGGTTTCGCCCGCGAGTTCCTTCTGAAGCTTCTTGGTGCGCTTCTCTTCCTGCTTGCGCTGGCGATCCAGATCCTTGAGGCGCTTGTCGCGCTGATAGTTAACTCGGGCCATCAGGACCCTCCAAAAAAAGGCCCGCCACCTATACGGGGGCGGGCCAGGGCCGGAGTTTCCGGATTAGAGCTTGGTGACGTTGATCGCCTGGGGGCCTTTCTGGCCCTGTCCGCTCTCGAAGTTCACGCGCTGGTTTTCGTCCAGCGTCTTGAAGCCCGAACCCTGGATGGCGGTGTGATGGACGAAGAGATCAGCGCCACCACCATCGGGGGTGATGAAGCCGAAACCCTTTTCAGCGTTGAACCACTTGACAGTACCTTGAGCCATGGGAATTTCCTGAATTGTCTCGAATGTAAAGCGCTGCGTGCGAGTCGAGACAATACTGCCCAGCGTAGGGGGTCCATGACGTATGGAATCCCTACATTCATCATGACGTACTTCCGCTTGGATAGTTGAAATGTTATTTCAGCTGAACTCCTTTTTTACCTAAATATTAGAAAATAGGGATGTTGGATAATAAAATAAATAAAAGCAACCGTTGGCCGGCCCGCTTATCCGGGAAAGGGTCAGGAATAAAGGACACCGCGGGGCCATGGCGGTAAGCTTGCGGGCAAAGGATCCTCCCATGAGCGAACCCCGGGAAGTCCCACCTCCGACCCAGCCGCGCCTGCCCGTCCCCGGCTGGAGCCTCAAGCGCGTGGAGCACTACGCCCTGATCATGCTCAACAGCATGGCCGCCGGCGGCAGCAGCGGCCTGAGCGACGGCGACATCGACTTCGCCATCGACGTGGCCGAGCGCCTCGCCAAGAAGCTCGCCGAGCGCGGCCACATCCAGGGCCACGACTGATCTGTCAATAGCCCCAGGCCACGATCCGGCTCTTCTTCTGGCCCTGGCTCATCTCCAGGATCTCCACCCGCGTGGCGTGCGCGCGCCGCAGCGCCGCCTGCACGGGGGGGAGGCTGGCGGAGCGGGACAGGAGGCTGGTGAACCACCGGCAGCAGCGGGGACGCCGGGCGCTCTCCTCCACCATCCGGGTCACGAAGGCCACCTCCCCGCCCTCGCACCAGAGCTCGGCGCCCATGCCGCCGAAATTCAGGACCGGGGCGGGCCCGCGGCCCAGGTTGCGCCATTTGCGGGTGGTGCCCTCCATGGCTTCGGCGGGGGAGGCATGGAAGGGGGGGTTGCACAGGCAGAGGTCGAAGGTCTCCTGCTCCCCCACCACCCCGTCGAAGATCCGGGTGCGATCCCTTTGGAGCCGCAGCTCGATGGCGCCCTGGAGTCCGGGATTGGCCTGCAGGATGGCCCGGGCGTTGGCCAGGGCCCCGGGGTCGATGTCGGTGCCCACGAAGGCCCAGCCGTATTCCCGGTGGCCCAGCAGGGGGTAGATGGCGTTGGCGCCCACGCCGATGTCCAGGGCCCGTATGGTGTGCGCTGGGGCCAGGCGGTCGCGGGCCAGGAGGTCGGCCAGGTGGTGAAGGTGGTCGGCCCGGCCGGGAATGGGGGGACAGAGGTAGCCCTCCGGCAGGTCCCAGCCCTTGATGCTGTAGACCGAGGCCAGGAGGGCCCCGTTCAGGCGCAGCACGGCCACCGGGTCCGCGAAGTCGATGGTGGGCTCGCCCAGGGGGTTGGCGCGGACGAAGGGGGCCAGGGCGGGGCAGGCCGCCACCAGGGCCGGGAAGTCGTAGCGCTCCCGGTGGCGGTTGCGCGGGTGGAGGCCGGGCTTGCCGGCAGGGCCTGGCGTGGCCGCCTTGTGGGGCCTGGCGGCGGGTCGGCCGGCCACGGTGGAGGCCCTCAGCCGGGCATCCGGTAGGCCACGGCGTTGACGTTCATGCCGGCGCCCACGGAGGCCAGGACCATCAGCTCGCCGGGGCGCAGCTCGTGGCCCTCCAGGTCGCCCTTGACCACCATGTCGAGCATGGTGGGGACGGTGGCCACGGAGCTGTTGCCGAGGGTGGCGATGGTCATGGGCATGAGGCCGTGGCGCGCGCGGTCCTGGCCATAGAGCTTGGCCAGGGCGTCGACGATGGCCTCGTCCATCTTGAGGTTGGCCTGGTGGAGGAGGATCTTGGCCACGTCGTCCAGGTGGAACCCGGCGCGGTCCAGGCACTCCTTGATGCCCCCGGCCACGTGGTTGAGGGCGTACTTGTAGAGCTTGCGGCCTTCCATCTTCAGGAAGAGGTCTCCCGGGTAGGCGCCGGCCTTGAAGCCGGGCGCCATCATCAGGAGCTTGGCGTGGTGCAGGGTGTCCGAGCGCACGGCGTGGGAGAGGATGCCGTCGCCGGGGCCGGCCTTGCGGCCCTCGAGGATCACGGCGCCCGCGCCGTCGGCGAAGATCAGGCTGTCCCGGTCGTGGGGGTCCGAGACCCGGGACAGGGTGTCCGCCCCGATCACCATGATGCGTTTGGCCGCCCCGGCCCGGATCATGCAGTCGGCCTGGATGACGCCCTGCACCCACCCCGGGCACCCGAAGATGAGGTCCCAGGCGCTGCAGTGCGCGTTGTGGATGCCCAGCCTCGCCTTCACCCGGGAGGCCAGGGCGGGGACCAGGTCCGGGACGAAGCTCCCGGGATGCACGTCCCCCACGTTGTGCCCCACGATGATGCTGTCCAGGCTCTCCATGTTGATGCCGGAGGAGGCCAGGGCATCCTCGGCCGCCATGACGGCCAGGTCCGAGGTGACGAGCTCAGGGGGCGCGTAGCGGCGCTCCCGGATCCCCGTGATGGCCTCGAACTGTTCGAGGATCTCCGCGTTGGGCTTGTGGATGAGGCGGCCGCCGGGTTCGTGGAATTCGTGGTTGAGGAAGTGGGAGTTGGGCACCACCACGGTGGGGATGTGGCGGCCGGTGCCGACGATGAACGTTTTTACGGTCATGGAAAACCCTCAGTGGACAAGGGTAGCCACAGGCCGCGCGTTGCGCCGCGAATAGTCCGATTAGGAAGATTTATGGAAAACGGATATGCCTGTGGGGGGACCGCGCGTTCGCTGCGCTCACTCTCCGTCCCCCCACACCCCCACTCCATGCCCCGGCGAAGCCGGGACACGGAGTCTAGTGAAATGATTTGAGAAATCTGAAGCCCAGCAGAAGCATGAGGAATATCAAATAGAACCTTAGGAAATACAGGGCGAAGCGGGTCATCCTGGTTAGTTTTACACGCGGCATTTTCCTGGCTCCCTAGGTGCTGCTCTTCATGATGTCGTTGTAGTGGACCACGCCCTGGATGCGGTCCTCCCCGTCCACCACGGGGATCATGCGGAAGTGGTACTTGCCGAACACGGCCGTCAGATCCTCCCGCACGTCGTCCACCTCGGCGGACACCACGGGGCTGGCCATGATCGCCTCCATGGTGGTGTCGTCGGTGGAGAGCAGGAGTTCCCGGGCGTCCACCACGCCCAGGATGGGCCCACCCGCCTGGGTCACGAACAGGTAGGAGACCCCGTGGTGGTCGAGGCCCGAGCCCAGGATCAGGGTCTTGGCGGCCCGGACGGTGGTGTCGGGGGCCACGGTGAGGTAGTCCTGGTTCATGAAGTCCGTGGCCGTGGCCTCCCGCTCGGACAGGAGGTTGCGGATCTTGGTCTGGCGTGGCTCGGGCAGCAGGGGCAGGAGGTCCCGCTGGTCCTCGTGGGGCAGCACGGACAGCAGATCCACCAGCTGGGGCGTGGAGAGGGAGGCGAGGATGGACACCGCGCGCTCCTTGCGGAGGTTGGCCATGATCTGGCGCTGGGCGCGGGGCTCGGCCTCGGTGAGGGTCTCGGCGGCCTTGTCCGTCTCCAGGGCCGAGAACAGGGCGGTCTGCTCCTCGCCGGAGAGTTCCTCCAGCGCGTCGGCCAGGTCCTCCTTGGGCAGGTCCTGCAGCTGGGCCCGGGCCACGGAGAGCTGCAGGGTCTCGGAGGTGGTGGCGTCCTCGATGGACAGGGGCTGGACGAACTTCCAGGGGATGAGGTCGTCCTGGATGAGGGAATCTAGCCAGGGCACGCCCCATTTCCTGAGAAAGCCGTTGAAGGAGGTGTCCACCGCGGCCAGGCGCCACTGGCCGTCGATGAGCTGCAGGACCACGTCATTGACGGCCTCGATCTTGCGGTCGTCGATGTCCAGGACGGTGCGCCCCATGAGGTGCTTGTCCGCGAGGATCCACCCCGCCTGGTCCTGGAAGGGCGGGTACTGGGCGCCCTGCTCGGGGGGCTTGACCACCATGCCCGCCCGGAACAGGTCCACGACCCGCTCCCAGGGGATGAACTCGTCGGGGTTGCCCCAGCCGTGGTTCAGGTACACGCCCACGGCCCGCGGGGTCGGTTCCTCCAGGGCGAAGACGATGTCGTCCACCCGGCCCAGGCGCTTGCCGCCGCCCGAGACGTGGACGGGCTTCTTGAACAGGCGCGAGAAGTAGAGGACCTGCGCGTCGGGGGCCAGAACGGCCGGGGTTGCCACTGCGTTCATGGGCTACCTCCTGAAGATCTTTTCAAGCAGGCCGGGGAACAGGGTCGAGATCGCGAAGAGCGTCGACATGACCGAGACGAAGAGGACGATGAGCCAGTTGGCGGTGTTCTGCCACAGGGTGCTGGTGTGCTTGCCCATGAACTGGGGGTCGTTGAGCAGCAGGATCAGAAAGATCAGGGCCGAGGGCAGCAGCGTGACCGCCACCACCTGGACGAACATGGTGATCGTCACCAGGGGGGCGCCAGGGATGAGCACCACCGCCCCGGAGGTCAGGAGCATCACCAGGTAGATGACGTAGAACCAGGGGGCGTCCTTGATCTTCTTGTTCAGGCTGTGGGCCCAGCCGAAGACCTCGCCCACCGCCCAGCTGGAGGAGAGGGAGATGCACAGGGCCCCCAGGAAGCCCGCGTCGAACAGGCCGATGGCGAAGAGCCTGCGGGCCAGCTCGCCCTGGCCGTGGGGCAGCAGGGGCACCAGGGCCTCGGCGGTCTTGGCGGCGTCGTCCACGAGGATGGGGGGATTGTGGTGGTGGAGGGCGGCGCCGGTGGCGATGATGATGAAGGCGGCCACCGCGCAGGTGAAGAGCGAGCCGATGAAGGTCTCGATCTTCCCGAACTTGATGTCCTTGATGTCCAGGCCCTTGTCCACCACGGCGCTCTGCTGGAAGAAGATCATCCAGGGCGCGATGGTGGTGCCGATGTTGGCCAGGAGGATCAGAAGGAGGTCACCCGAGAGCCCGCCCGGGAGGTTGGGGATGAACAGGCCCTTGCCCACGGCGCCCCAGGTGGGGGCGGTGGGGGTCTTCATGGCCCAGAAGGCCGCCGGGATGTAGACCAGGTTGAACAGGCAGAAGAACAGGGTCATCTTCTCGAAGGTCCAGTACTTGCCCGTGAGGACCACCAGGAAGAGGATGAGGGTCACCCCCAGGAAGGTGACCACGGGCGGGATGCCGAACATCTGGCCCGCCGTGACCATGCCGATGTACTCGGTGATCAGGGTCAGCCAGTTCACGATGGCCAGGTCGGCCAGGGAGAACCAGCCCCAGAAGGGACCGAAGCCCTCGAAGATGGCCTCGGCGTGGCCCCGTTTCGTGACGGCCCCCAGCCGGACGGTCATCTCCTGCACGTAGTAGGCCATGGGCACGAGGATGATGAAGATCCAGAGGAGGCTGAAGCCGTACTTGGAACCGGTGTAGGCGTAGGTGGAGATGCCGCCCGCGTCGTTGTCGGCGATCATGACGATCATGCCCGGGCCCAGCACTGCCAGGAACACCCAGAGCTGACGCCGCCACTTCTCGATCTTGTGAATGGTCTTGCTTACCAGATACACCGTGGAATCTCCTGAAGGCGTTCAGGCTGGCCCCTGGGCCAACGAATGTCGCAAATGGGGTCGCACAGGCTGCATGTGGGCGCGCGCCGAAGCCGGGCTTCGCGTCGCCTATCCAGCCATTCAGAGGGGGCGGGACGAGGGAGGGTCCGCGATCGTACTATCACTTGCCATCGCACCCTCCTTTCCGAAATCCCGCCCGCTGCCCAGGGAAATCCCGGCACGCGTCCAGAGCGCATCGACCCGTCGCACGGTTCGTTGTGAAACCCAAGGCTAACCCAATGAATTAGAGATTACTAGGCCGTTTTCCCCGCCCCATGCCCCGGAGCCAGGCCAGGACCTCGTCGGAGCCGCCGTCCAGCTTGACCATGAAGATTTCCGGCACCAGAAAGGAATCCAGCCGCTTGATGACCCGGGCGGCGGCTTCGAACTTCTCCTCGGTGGTGTAGATGAGGACCTGGCACACGTCCTCCCACCGGGTGGCGTTCTCGAGTGCGTAGTAGGTCCGGGCGTTGGGCAGGAGGGTGGCGCTGGCGGCCAGCTTCTGGTCCACCAGGGTCTCGACGATCTCCTGGGCCGTCTCCTCGCTGCCGCAGCTGGTGAGGATGATGCAGGTACCGCTCATGGCGCCTCCGGGTCGAGGGGGAGGGATCGGGCTTGCAGCTTGGCTTTCCACTGGTGGAACAGTACCACGATCGCGGGCTGGAGGACGGTGGTGAGGAGGGCGATGGTGAGGGTGCCGCCGATGATGACGATGGCCAGGGGCTTCTGGGTCTGGACGCCGATGCGGGTGCTGAGGGCTGCGGGCAGGAGCCCGAGGGTGGCCACGAGGGTCGTCATCAGCGCGGGCCGAAGCCGCTCCAGGGCGGCTTCCCGGGCGGACTCCACGAGGTCCTTGCCCTCATGGCTGTGCAGGCGCTGGAAGTAGGTGATCCGGATGATGGAATCCTGGATCGCGATGCCGAAGATGGAGATGAAGCCCATGGCGGCCGAGATGGAGAAGTTGATGCCCGCGAGCTTCAGGGCCACGATGCCGCCGCTGCAGGCCATGGGGATGCCGAGGAACACGATGGAACTGATGAGCCAGTCCTTCACCGCCGCGTGGGCCAGGAAGGCGATGAGCAGGAGCGTGATGGGGATGATCACCAGCAGGCGGGTCTTGGCGTCCTGGAGGGAGTTGATCTCGCCGGACCACTCCAGATGGACCTCGTAGGGGAGCTTGACCCGGGCTGTCACCGCCTTCTGGGCCTGGAGGATGGTGCCCTGCAGATCGCGCCCGCGCACGGAGAACTTCACGGGGGCATAGCGGTGGCCGTCCTCCCGGTAGATGGTGCCGGGGCTGTCCTCCTGCACCAGGGTGGCCAGCTGGGCCAGGGGGACGCTGCCCCCGTCCGGGGTGGGCACGGGGATCTGCCGGATGGCATCGAGACTCTCCCTCTGCTCGGCCCGCCAGCGCACGGTGAGGTCGAACAGCATCTCCCCTTCGTGGACCTGGGTGACGGCCTGGCCTCCCACCGCCGCCTGGATGACGGTGGCCACGTCGCCCGTATTGAGGTTGTAGCGGGCGCACCGCTCCCGGTCGGGGGTGATGCGCAGGCTGGGCTGGCCCAGGGAGCTGATGACGCCCAGGTCGTGGATCCCCGGGACGGTTCCCAGGGTGGCCACCACCTCGGCGGCCTTGGCCTCGTTCACGGCCAGGTCCGGGCCGATGACCTTGACGGAGTTCTCGCCCTTCACGCCGGAGATGGCCTCCTCGACGTTGTCGGAGATGTACTGGCTGAAGCTGAAGGTCGTGCCCGGGAAGGCGTTCTGCAGGTCCAGGGCCATTCCGTCGGTGAGGGACTCCTTGGTGACCCCCCGGCCCCACTCGGACTCGTCCTTGAGGGGCGCGAAGATCTCGATGTTGTTGAAGCCGGTCACGTCGGTCCCGTCGTCGGGGCGCCCCACCTGGGACACCGCGTGGGTGATCTCGGTGTGCCGCAGGAGGATTTCCCGGATGCGCGCAGCGGCCTGGTTGCCCTGCTCCAGGGAGGCCGACACCGGCAGGGTGGCCCGGATCCAGAGATTGCCCTCCTCGAGCTTGGGCATGAACTCGCCGCCCAGGAAGGGATAGGTGAATACGCCGAGACCGATGACGGCCAGGGCGATGGCCAGGGTCCGCCGGGGATGGCGCAGGCCCAGGTCCAGGACGGGGACGTAAGCCTTGAGGATCCGGCGCATGAACCAGGTCTGCTCCTCGTGGACCGCCCCCTCGTGGCGCTGCTGCTTGGCCTTCAGGGCGTCCTTCTTCAGCACGAGCGAGCCCAGGACCGGCGTGAGGGTCAGGGCCAGGAAGATCGCCCCGCCGATGGCGAAGGCGTAGGTGCGGGCCATGGGGGAGAAGATCACCCCCTCCACCCCCTGCAGGGTGAACAGGGGCAGGAAGGCCACGGCCAGGATGAGGGTGGAGAAGGCCAGGGGCCGGCCCACCTCGTGGGCGGCGGAAAGTATCTGGTCCTTCAGGATCTTGCTGCGGCTGACCGTGAGGTGGCGCACGGCGTTCTCGGTCATGATCACCGTCGAGTCGATGACGATGCCGAAATCCACCGCGCCCAGGGAGATGAGGTTGGCCGGAGTTCCGGTGAGCACCATGCCGCAGAAGGCGATGAGCAGGGCCAGCGGGATGTTGACCGCCGTCACCAGGGAGGCCCTGGAATTGCCCAGGAACAGGAAGAGCACCACCACCACCAGGCCCATGCCCACCAGGAGGTTCTCCAGGACCGTGTGGGTGGTGAGCTTCACCAGGTCGCCGCGGTCGTAGTAGGGCTCGATGTCCATGCCCCTGGGCAGGAGGTGGTTCTTCCGGATGGAGTCGATGCGCTCGTGGATGGCCGTGAGGGTCTTCAGGGTGGAGCCGCCCTTGCGCATGAGGATGATGCCCTGGACCATGTCCGGGTCCCGGTCGTGCCCGACCTGGCCCAGGCGCGGCGCGTGGCCCAGGCGCACCTCGGCGATGTCCTTCACCCGGGTGGGCACGCCGTTGCGGCTGGCCAGGGTGATGTTCCCGATGTCCGCCACGTCCTTGATCAGCCCCGTGCCCCGCACCGTGTAGCACTGCTCGCCCAGGGTCAGGCGCTGGCCGCCCACGTTGATGTTGCCGTTGGCGATGGCGGTCATCACCTGGGTGAGCTGGAGACCCCGCCCGCGCAGGCGGGTGGGGTCGATCTCCACGTGGTACTCGCGGGTCTCGCCGCCGAAGCTGGTGACGTCGGCGACGCCGGGCACCTGGCGGAACTGCCGCTCCAGGATCCAGTTCTGGGCGGTCTTGAACTGCTCGAGCGTGTAGCCCTGGCCCCGGAGGACGTAGCGGTAGACCTCGCCGATGGCGTTCCAGGGGGACAGCGACGCGTTCAGGCCCTGGGGGAGGGTCACGAACTGGAGGCGGTTGATGACCTCCTGGCGCGCCTTGTCGTAGTCCGTGCCGAACTTGAAGTAGCACTTCACGTCCGAGAGGCCGAACAGGCTCTGGCTGCGGATGTGGTCCAGGCCGGGGATGCCCGACAGGCCGATCTCCAGCGGCACCGTGACGGTGCGCTCCACCTCTTCGCCGCTCCAGCCCTGGGGCTGGGTGATGACTTCCACCATGGGGGGGACGGGGTCGGGGTAGGCCTCGATGTCCAGGGCCTTGTAGGCCATCAGGCCCGCCACGGCGATGAGCGCGGCCATGACCAGGACGAAGGCCGGGTTCTGGAGGGCGAGCCGGACGAGGCGGCGCATCAGCTCTGCCCCGACAGGACCATGGAGCCCTTCGTCACGACGCTCTCGCCGGCCTTGAGCCCGGCCTTCACCGGCAGGAGGTCGCCCTGGATCTGCTCATCCACCTGCACGGGGCGGCATTGGAAGCGGCGGGTGCCATCGGCCCGCACGCCCAGGTCCACGTAGGCGAAGGTCTGGTTGCCGATGCGGGTCACGGCGCTGCGGGGGATGGCGAGCGCCCGCCCCGGTTCCACCTGGATGGCCGCCTGGGCGAACATCTCCGGCTTCAGGAGGCGGCCGGGGTTCGCCAGGCTGCACCGCACCTTGGCCGTGCGGGTGGCCGGGTCCAGGGCGCCGGAGATCCACTCCACCTTCGCGTGGATGGGGTTCTCGGGGTACCCCGCCACCGTGATGGCCACGGGGCTGCCCACCTTCACCCGGAAGATGTCCACTTCGTACAGGTCCGCCAGCAGCCAGAGCGTATCCAGCTCCCCGATGGTGAACAGCTCCACCGCCGAGCCGCCCCCGTACTGCCCCTGGACCTCCGCCCCGGGGTTCGCGGTGCGGCTGATCACCTCCCCGGCGATGGGGGCCTTGAGCTGGAAGCCCTGGCTGACGCCCTTGGCGTCCGGGGCGTACAGGGACGCCGCCCGCTGTTCGGCGCGGTCCCGTTCCGCCTGGGCGGTGCGGTAGCCGGCCTCGGCGGCCTCCAGGTCCCGCAGGGCCCCGGCGTGGGCGCCGTAGAGCTCCTTCTGTCGGGCGAATTCCCGGTCGGCGACGGCCAGGGCGGCCTCCGCCTTGCGGGCGTCGCTCAGCGCCGTGCCCAGGTCCGGGGAGTCGATGAGGGCCAGGGTCTGGCCGGCCCGGACCCGCTGGCCGGGGTCCACCATGAGCCGGGTGACCCGCCCGTTCAGGGGCGAGAAGATGTGCGAGACCCGACGGTCATCGTAGGTGAGCCGGCCCACGGTCTGGACCCGTCCGCCGACCGTATGCTCGGCCACGGCCTCCACCGCCAGCGGCGTCTGCCGATTCTGCTCGGGGGTGAGCCACACCTCCCCGGCCGGGGGCGCCGGCGCCGGGGCCTCGGCGCGGTGGCCGCAGGCGGCGAGGAGGGCAAGCCCGGTGAGGGCGGTGAAGCAGCGAAGGGCGGTCATCGGGCGAACTCCTTGCCAACCGCCTGCTCCAGACCGAACAGGCCGTTCCAATAGTCGTTGAGGTTCTGCACGTATTCGTTGCGCGCGGCGATCCAGGTGCGCTGGGCGTCCAGGACGTCCAGGAGGGAGGCCGCGCCCCGCTCGTACTGGAACTGCACGGCGTCGCAGGTCTTTTTCGCCTGGGCCAGGAGGCGGTCCTCCATGTGGGCCAGGCGGACCCGTCCGTGCTGGAAGGCGGCCCAGCCCGAGGCCACGTCCAGGGCGGCCTGGGCTTCGGCCCTGCGCCGGGTCAGTTCCTGCACCTGCAGGTCGGCCCGGGCCCGGGAGGTGTCGCCCTCCACCTTGCGGGGGGAGGGCAGGGCGAGGCTCACGCCCACGGTCCAGGTGCGGGGCTGCAGGGCGTTCTCGCCGGTGCCCTGCTGGTTGACGCCCAGGTTCCATTCCGTCTGGGGCACCCATTCCCGCCGGGCCAGGGCGAGGGTGGCGTTGGCCTTCTCCTCCTGGGCCCGGGTCGCGGCCAGGTCGGGCCGGTGGGCGCGGGCGTCCTCCAGCAGGGACTCCGGGGTGGCCGAGGCCAGCTCCGCGGGCAGGGCCGGATGGTCGAAGGTCCCCACCGCCTCGAAGGCGGGCACCGCCCCCCGTTCGCCGAGGAGGAAGGCGAGGTTGGCCCGGGCGGTTTCCAGACCCTGGCGGGAGGTCTCCAGGGCCTGTTCGGTCTCCAGGTAGGCGATCTCGGCCCGGGTGACATCCACTTCGGAAATTGCCCCGGCCGCACAGCGTTTCCGGACCAGGTCCAGGGTGTGGAGGGTGGCGTCGCGGGTCTGGGTGGCCAGGTCCAGGTTCAGGCGGGCCAGGGCCGTCTGCACGAACTGCGTCTTGAGCAGGGCGCCCACGGTGCGCAGGGTATCCTCCCGGCCGAAGCGCGCGGCGGCGAGGGCGGCCCGGGAGGCCCGGACCCGGAGCCCCCGCCGCCCGGCGAGGAGGTCATCCAGGGAACCGGCATCCGAAAGACTTGCCCCATAGGAGCGGGCCGACTGCCCCGGTTGCGTGGCCACGTAGCCCTGCGCCTTGCCGGCGGTGAACCCCAGGTTGGGCGCGGCAAGGCCGCCCGCCGTCTGGAGATCGCCCTGGGCCTGGGCCACGCCGGCCTCGGCCAGGAGCAGGTCCAGGCCCCGGGCCTTGAGGATCCGGAGGGCCTCCTCCAGGGCAAGCTGGGGAGGAATGGCGGGCGGCTGGGGGGCCTGCACGATGGGGGGCGAGAGGGGGAGGAACATGGGGGGACCTGGAAAAGCAAGCGTTCCTGAGGGGCCCCCGGCAGGGGGCCTATACAAGGAGCGTAGAACCGACGTGTTACATCCAGGTGCCAGGGAGGCCGATCTTTAGGAAATCCCAAGATTCACCCGGGCATACTTGAGCTGCATGGAAACCACAGGACCCCTGCCCTGGCCTGAAGCGCCCAGCCCCAAGGGCTGGCGGGGCATGGCCCTGGACGCGGCCATCGGCCTGGCGGCGGCGTCCCTGTGCACCCTGGTCGGCTGGCTGTTCCGCGGCAGGGGCGACCTGTCCTTCTACATCATGATCTTCCTGGTGGGTTCGGTGCTCACGGCCCTGTGGCGGGGGCGCCTGGCGGCCACGGTGGCGGCGGTGGCGGGGATGGTGGCCTTCGACTATTTCTTCGAGACCCCCGCCTTCGAGCTCTCCGTGGCGGACTGGCCCAATTTCCTCGTGTTCACCGGCTTCCTGGCCATCGCGCTGCTGGTGGGGAGCCTCGTGCACCGGCTGCGGGGCCAGACCCGCCAGGCGCAGCTGCGGGAGCGGGAGACCGCCGCGCTCTACGCCCTGGCCGGGATCCTCTCCGCCCAGGCGTCCTCGGAGGACCTGCGGCGGGTGGCGGAACGGACCCTTTCGGAGGTGCTGAAGGTCCCGGTGCGGATCCTTCCCGCCGACGACCCGCGGGAGGGCACCTTGCCCCTGCGGGGCGGCGGCGGCCCCCTGGGCGCACTGTGGGTGGACGGGCCCGCGCCGCCCCGCTCCTTCCTGGAGGCCTGCGGGCGCCAGGTGGCCCTGGCCATGGAGCGGGCCCTCCTGGCCGAGGCGGCGGAGCGCGCCCACACCAAGGCGGAGCTGGAGCAGACCCGCAGCACCCTGCTCAGCGCCATCTCCCACGATTTCCGCACGCCCCTCTCCACCATCCACGCCGCGGCCGCCACCCTGGCCCAGGAGATTCCGGTCGCGGGGTCGCCGGAGCTGAGCGACCTGGCACGGCTCATCGTGGACGAGTCCTCCCGCCTGGACCACCTGGTGGGCAACCTCCTGGACATGATGCGCCTGGAGGCCGGGGGCCTGAGCCCGGCCCTGGAGCTGCAGCCGCTGGAGGAGGTGGTGGGAACCGTCCTCACCCGCCTCGAGCCCCTGCTGGGGCCCATCTCGGTGGACCTGCCCGACGACCTACCGCCCCTGCCCCTGGACAGCGTGCTCCTGGAACAGCTCCTCACCAACCTCCTGGAGAACGCCTTCCGCCATGGCGGAGGGCCGGTGTGCCTGGGGGCCCGGGCCCGGGACGGGGAGCTGGTGGTGGACGTGGCCGACAGCGGGCGGGGTGTGCCCGAACTCCTGCGGGAGCGGGTCTTCGAAAAGTTCTACCGGCCCCCGGGCACAAGGGCCGATGGCGGGGCCGGCCTGGGGCTGGCCATCTGCAGGGCCATCGTCAAGGTGCACGGGGGACGCATCTGGGTGGAGGAGGTGCCGGGCGGGGGCGCCGCCTTCCGGTTCACCCTGCCCCTGGAGTCGGCGCCATGAGCCCGGTCCGCGTCCTGGTGGTGGAGGACGACCCCGGCCTCCAGCGCTTCCTGGTCTCCTGCCTGAAGAAGCTGGGCTACCTGGTGGTGCCGGCGGCCACGGGGGCCGAGGCCCTGTCCCTGGCCCGCAGCCACAATCCGGACCTGGTGCTGCTGGACCTGGGCCTGCCCGACCTGGACGGCCTGGAGGTCCTGAAGGGGATCCGCACCTTCAGCCAGGTGCCGGTGGTGATCCTCAGCGCCCGCAACCAGGAGCGCGTGAAGGCCGAGGCCCTGGACGCGGGCGCCGACGACTACCTGACCAAGCCCTTCGGCGTGGTGGAACTCGCCGCGCGCCTGCGGGTGGCGGTGCGCCACCTGCTCCGGGCCGGGGCCGCGGGGCCGGTGGTGGTCTCGGGGGAACTCAGGGTGGACCTGGACGCGCGCAAGGTCACCCGGCGCGGGGAGGAGGTCCACCTCACCCCCCTGGAATTCCGGCTCCTGGCCGCCCTGGCCCGGCGCTACGGCAAGGTCGTCACCCACCAGCAGCTCCTGGCCGAGGTGTGGGGCTCCGGACAGGTCGAGCAGACCCAATACCTGCATCTGTACATGCGCCAGCTCCGGCACAAGATCGAAGATGATCCCAAGCGGCCCCGGCATTTCCGCACCGAATCGGGGGTGGGCTACCGCATGGAGGTGGATCCCGAGCCGGTCGTGTGACCGCCCGCACAACCTATTAAGTTGAGGTAGGGACAACCTAAACCGGTTCGGGTTCCCTGCGTTAACCTTGAATTCCTCTAGAAGGACGGAGCAAGCATGCGAAAAAACGGATTGATGGCGAAACTGGTCGCGGGCTCCCTGGTCCTGGCCGGCCCCCTCATGGCGCAGGCGCCCCCCCAGGCTCCCTCGGCGGCGATCCCGGACAAGCCCGCCTACGGCACCTTCGGGTTCGATGTGGCGGGCATGGACCTCACGGCCAGGCCCGGCGAAGATTTCGGGCGCTACGCCAACGGCACCTACATCAAGAACCTGGTGATCGCCCCGGACCGTTCCAGCTCCGGCATGTTCCTGAGCCTGCACGACCTCAGCCAGGAGCGCACCCGGGGCATCGTGGAAGCGGCGGCCCGGCGCACGGATGCCAAACCGGGTAGCGAGGACCAGAAGGTCGGGGACTTCTTCGCCAGCTTCATGGACGAGGCGGCCATCGAAGCCAAGGGCCTGGCCCCCCTGAAGCACCATCTGGCCGCCCTGGCCTCGATTTCAGACAAGGACCACCTCGCCAAGGCCTTCGCCTACGCCACCCGCATGGGCGTGCGCATGCCCCTGTCCGTCCATCCCGACCAGGACAAGAAGAACACCTCCAAGATGACCGTCTACGTGGGCCAGGGCGGCCTGGGCCTGCCGGACCGGGACTACTACCTCGATACGAAGAACGCCAAATTCGCGGAGATCCGCGCCAAGTACCTCGTGCATGTGGGCAACCTGTTGCGTCTGGCGGGCTTCTCGGAGCCCGAAGCCCGCGCCAAGGGTGTCGTCGCCCTGGAGACCAGGCTGGCCGAGGTCCATTGGACCAAGGTGGAGACCCGGCAGGAGGAAAAGACCTACAACTCCATCAAGGCCGCGGACCTTGCCAAGGACTACCCCGGCCTTGACTGGAGGCCCTTCCTCACGACCCTGGGCGTCCAGGATCAGGGTGTCCTCATCTTCGAACAGCCCAGCGCCATCCAGGGAACCGCCAAGCTCATCGCCAGCGAGCCCCTCGGCACCTGGAAGGACTACCTCGCCAGCCAGCTGCTGGAGTCCGCCGCGCCCTTCCTGCCGAAGGCCTTCGTGGACGAGAGCTTCGACTTCCGGGGCAGGGTGCTGTCCGGCCAGCCCGAGAACCAGCCCCGCTGGAAGCGTGGCGTTGACCTGGTCTCCATGGTACTGGGAGAGGCCGTCGGCAAGCTCTACGTCGCGAAATATTTCCCACCCGAGGCCAAGGCCCAGGCGGACCAGCTGGTGAAGAACGTCATCATCGCCATGGACGCCCGGCTGGCCAAGGTGACCTGGATGGATCCGGCAACCCGGGAGCAGGCCCGCGCCAAGCTGGCCTCCTTCACGCCGAAGATCGGCTACCCCAGCAAATGGCGCGACTATTCCAAGCTGACCGTCAAGCCCGGCGACGCCCTGGGCAACGTCATGCGCGCCCGGGAATTCAGGTACAACCGTGAGCTGGACAAGATCGGCAAACCCATCGACCGCACGGAATGGGGCATGACCCCCATGACCGTGAACGCCTACGCGAATTTCGATTGGAACGAGATCGTGTTCCCCGCCGCCATCCTCCAGCCGCCCTTTTTCGATCCCAAGGCTGATCCGGCGGTCAACTACGGCGGCATCGGCGCGGTCATCGGCCACGAGATCAGCCACCACTTCGACGACCAGGGCCGCAAGTACGACAAGGAGGGGAAGCTGGCCGACTGGTGGACCCCCGAGGACGTGAAGCGCTTCACCGCGCTCACCGACAAGGTGGTCAGGCAGTACGGGGCCTACGAGCCGCTCCCGGGCTCCCATGTGAACGGGGCGCTGACGCTCGGCGAAAACATGGCCGATCTGGCCGGAGTGAATGTGGCCCTGGACGCCTACCATGTGTCCCTCGCCGGCAAGCCGGCGCCGGTCCTGGACGGCCTTACCGGGGACCAGCGCTTCTTCCTGGGTTTCGCCCAGGTATGGCGCAGCAAGTACCGGGACGCCGCCCTCCTTCAGCAAGTGACCACCGACCCCCATACGGCGGGCTTCCTGCGCCCCAACGTTGTGCGCAACCTCGACGCCTGGTACCAGGCCTTCGGTGTGGAAGCCGGCCAGGCCCTCTACCTGGCTCCCGAAGACCGCATCAAGGTCTGGTAGTCCTTTCTTCATCCTTTCCCGATACGGAGCGACGATGCGCATCTATGGATTACGGGCCGTCCTGGCGGCCTCGGCCCTGGTCATGGCCGGGCCCCTCCTGGCCCAGACGTACGGCACCTTCGGCGTGGATCTGGCCGGCATGGACCGCACCGTCGCTCCCGGGGACGATTTCGGCCGCTACGTGAACGGCACCTACCTGAAGAACCTCGTGATCCCCGAGGACCAGTCCCGCTACGGCATGTTCACCAAGCTGAGGGACCTGAGCCAGGAGCGCACCCGGGGCATCCTGGAGGCCGCCGCGGCCCGCAAGGACGCCAAGCCCGGAACGGAAGCCCAGAAGGTGGGCGACTTCTACGCCTCCTTCATGGACGAGGCCGCCATCGAGGCCCTGGGCCTGGCGCCCCTGCAGCCCTACCTGGCGCATATCGCCGCGATCACCGACCGGGCCGGGCTCGCAATGGCCTTCGGCCATGGCGAGCGCCTGGGCTTGCGCACGCCCGTGGGCGTTCGATTGGGACAGGACCTCAAGCATCCCGACCTCATTTCGGTCTCCCTGAACCAGGGCGGCCTTGGCCTGCCCGACCGGGAGTACTACCTGGACCTGAAGAAGCCCAAGTTCGCGGAGATCCGCGCCAAGTACGCGACCCACGTCGCCGCCATGCTGAGCCTGGCGGGCCTCAAGGACCCCGGGGCCCGGGCCGCGGCGATCATCGCCCTGGAGACCAAGCTGGCCGCCGTTCAATGGAGCAAGGTCGAGTCGCGCCAGGCGGACAAGAGATACAACCCCGTGGCCACCATCAACCTGGCGACGGCCTACCCCGGGGTGGACTGGACCGTCCTCCTCGCGGCCGTGGGGGTGCAAGGGCAGAAGGAAATCATCGTCTCTCAGCCCAGCGCCCTGGCGGGCACCGCCAAGCTGATCGCCAGCGAGCCGCTTGACGTCTGGAAGGACTACCTGACCTTCCATCTGCTCAAGCGGGCGGCCCCCACCCTCCCCAGGGCCTTCGTGAACGAGGAGTTCGCGTTCAATGGCACGGTCCTCTCCGGCCAGCCCCAGCTTCAGCCCCGCTGGAAGCGGGGCGTGGAAGCCACCTCGGACGCCCTTGGCGAGGCCGTGGGCAAGCTCTACGTGGCGCGGTTCTTCCCTCCTGAAGCCAAGGCCCAGGCCGACGTGCTCGTGAAGAACGTCATCGCCGCCATGGATGCGCGCCTGGCCAAGCTCACCTGGATGGACCCGGCCACCAAGGTCCAGGCCCGGGCCAAGCTGGCCACCTTCACCCCCAAGATCGGCTACCCCACCACCTGGGAGGACTACAGCCTCCTTGAGATCCGGCGCGGCGACGCCCTGGGCAACGCCCTGCGGGTGGCCTTGTACGACCACCAGCGCGAGCTGAACAAGCTCGGCAAGCCCATCGACCGCAGCGAGTGGCACATGACGCCCATGACGGTGAACGCCTACGCCAATCCCCAATGGAATGAGATCGTCTTCCCCGCGGCCATCCTCCAGGCCCCCTTCTTCGATCCCAAGGCCGATCCGGCGGTCAACTACGGCGGCATCGGCGCGGTCATCGGCCACGAGATCAGCCATCACTTCGACGACCAGGGCCGCAAGTACGACAAGGAGGGCAAGCTCGCCGACTGGTGGACCCCCGAGGACGTGAAGCGCTTCACCGCCCTCACCGATCAGGTGGTCAAGCAGTACGGGGCCTACGTGCCCATGGCGGGCTCCCACGTCAACGGCGAGCTCACCCTGGGCGAGAACATGGCCGATCTGGCCGGCATCAACGTGGCCCTGGACGCCTACCACGTCTCCCTGGCCGGCAAGCCGGCCCCCATCCTGGACGGCTTCACCGGCGACCAGCGCTTCTTCCTGGGCTTCGGGCAGATCTGGAGGGACAAATATCGGGACGAGGCCCTGCTTCAGCAGGTCACCACCAACCCTCACACCCCCGGCTTCCTGCGCCCCAACGTGGTGCGCAACCTGGACGCCTGGTATGAAGCTTTCGGCGTCAAGCCCGGCCGGGCCCTGGCCCTCGCCCCCCCGGACCGCATCAAGGTCTGGTGAGCTAGACTGGGGACTCGAGGAGTCCCCATGCACGTGATCGTCGATTTCACCGTGGTGCCCGTGGGCGCCGGCATCTCCCTCTCCCCCTACATCGCCGAGGTGGAGAGGGTGCTGCAGGGGACGGGCCTCACCTTCGTCCTCCACGCCAACGGCACCAACATCGAAGGCGAGTGGGACGCGGTCCTGGGGGCGATCCGCACCTGCCACGAGCGGCTCCACGCCATGGGGGTGCCCCGCATCCACACCGATATCAAGCTGGGCACCCGCTCGGACCGGGCCCAGCGCATGGCGGACAAGGTGGCCAGCGTCCGGGAAAAGCTTGACGCCTGATCCGGAGTGGCCTCCGGGCCTCCGGCTGGGTTAGTCTGGTAGCTGGACTGAGGAAAGGAGGTTGCGATGTTGAATGATGCTTCGATCGCTGAACCTCCGTCGTCACGTCCCCGCTGACGGTGAACGCTTCCGGGTCTCCTGCCTTGCAGGAGGCCACGCTCCAGATATGACGGCCATGTTACGGGACGGCCCCAACTTTGTCCCAGGGCCCTGTTCTTATAAGCAGTTATGATGCGTCTGAAACTTCTCCTAGTGCTCTGTTCCGTCCTGCCTGCCGTCCAGGCCCAGGATGACTCGGCCTGGCAGGTGCACGGCCAGGCCACCACCGTCACGCAAACCCACCTGGCCTTCGCATCCCCCTACCAGGGGCCCAATTCCCTGCGGCCCGAGCAGGAATGCGATTCCACCTTCACGACGACCCTCATGACGGCCTACCGGCCCTGGCGGGGCACGGAGTTCTACCTGGACGGCGAGGGCGCCGCGGGCCGGGGCGTCAGCAGCGTCCTGGGCCTGGCCGGCGCGCCCAACGGCGAGTCCTACCGGGTGGGCAACCCCGAGCTCCGATTCGCCCTGGTCCGGGCCATGCTGCGCCAGACCTGGGACCTGGGGGGCGAGGCCCCCAAGGTGGAGGACGACGCCCACCAGCTCCCCGGGACCCGGCCTGCCCGGCGCATCGTGCTCACCGCGGGCAAGTTCAGCGTCATGGACGTCTTCGACAACAACGCCTATTCCCACGACCCCCGAAGCCAGTTCCTGAACTGGGTCCTCATGGGCCACGGCGCCTGGGACTATCCGGCCGATACCCGGGGCTACACCTTCGGCTTCGCTACGGAGTTCTACTGGGACGACTGGGCGGTCCGTTACGGGCGCTTCGCCGAGCCCCTCGTCGCCAACATGATGGAGATCGACCACGCCTACGGCCGCGCCCACGGGGACGCCCTGGAGGTGGAGCACGACCATGCCTTCGGCGACCTGGCCGGGGCGGTGCGGGTGATGACCTACCGCAACACGGCCCGCATGGGCGACTACCGGGAGGCCCTGGCCGCGGCCCCCGTGGCTCCGGACGTGGTGGCCACCCGCCGCTACGGCCGCGTGAAGACCGGCTGCGGCGTCAACGCCGAGCAGGCCCTCACCCCCGATCTGGGCGCCTTCCTCCGTTGGAGCTGGGATGACGGGAAGACCGAATCCTGGGCCTTCACGGAGGTGGACCGCAGCCTCACCGCCGGCCTCTCCCTCAAGGGCACCGCCTGGGGCCGCGGCCAGGACCGGCTGGGTCTGGCCGTGATCCGCAACGGCCTCTGCGCCGATCACATCGACTACCTGGCCGCGGGGGGCCTGGGCTTCCTGCTGGGGGACGGCCGCCTGGACTACGCCCCCGAGCGCATCGTGGAGTCCTACTACGCCCTGGCCCTGGGGAAGGTCTTCACCGCCAGCCTGGACGCGCAGCGCTTCTGGAACCCCGGCTACAATGCGGACCGCGGCCCGGTGTGGCTGTTCGCAATCCGGCTTCACGCCCAGTTCTAGGGGCTATACTGGAATGTCCCGGAGCCCACGCATGCGCATCCCCACCCTCGCCCTGTCCCTCCTGCTCTGCTCGGGGCTGATCCCCGTCGCCGCCCGTGCGCCGGAAACCGCCGTCGCCCAGGCCGGCCCCTTCAATCCCGCCGCGAATTCCTTCAAGGACCTGGAGGCCGCCAAGGTCGAGGCCCGCGCCTCCGGCCGGCGGATCATCCTGGACGTGGGCGGCAACTGGTGCCCCTGGTGCCGCCGGCTCCACGCCCTCTGGGAGGCCCAGAAGGATCTGAAGGACCAGCGGGACAAGTCCTTCGTCTTCGTCCTTGTGAACTTCAGCAAGGACAACAAGAACGAAGACTTCCTGGCGCAGTTCCCCAAGGTGCCGGGCTACCCGCACTTCTTCGTGCTGGACGCCGACGGCAAGCTCCTCCAGTCCCAGGGCACCGGGGAGCTGGAGGAGGGCAAGGGCTACAGCGCCGAGAAGATCGCCGCCTTCCTGAAGGCGTGGCGACCCGCCTAGCTGCCCGGCTGCGCGTCGACCAGGGCGTCGTGCCTTGAACGGCGGGATCAGGGCCGAGTGGCCATAACCAGGTCCATGGCTGCTCCGAATGGCCTTGACGAGAGAAAAAAGTGTTCTACACTTATTTCGTGGTGGCGTTCATCTGGCAGCCATGGAATACGGAACACCTTGCAAGGCACGGGGCTACGCCGGAACTGGCCGAGGCCGTGTTCTACGCGCCGGACTTCCAGGCCCGTCCCATGAACCCGCCTCGCTGGGAGGGGTTCGGCACCGTGGATGGAAAGTCCTGGAAGGTTGCCTATATTCGTTCCGGCGAGGCGGAACTATATGTCCTCACATGTTTCAGGATCCACCCCAGTCGCAGGAGGTAGACGATGACAAAGGCCAAGCGCATCACCATGGAAACGATGCTGGAAACCATGCCTATCGTGGAGCCGCCCAGGGACCAGGAGGCTTTCGATGCCATGCTGGCGCAGGCTGAAGCCGACCTCAAGGGCGGCCCCTACGCGGCTTTCGTCCGGATCAAGATGGGCCGCCCGAGGAAGACGGAGGCCGCCGCCCCCAGCGTGGTCAAGGCGGTGCGCCTTCCCAAAGCCCTTCTGGAGGAACTCCAGGGCGCAGCCCGCCGTCAGGGGCTCTCCCTGAATGCCGTGCTCCAGATGGCCAGCGCGGAGTGGCTGACGCATCACCCGACCTGATCAATCAATCAGCAGGGCCTTCATCATGGGATCCCAGGGCGGCAGGGTCGTGGCCGGGGTGTCGAACACCTTGAGCACGTCCTTGGGCACGGCGGTGCGGGGCACCACCACCACCTGCACATAGCGGTCGAACCAGCCGTCCGCCATCGTGAAGTAGCCCTTCTGGCCCTTCTTGTCGCCCCAGGAGTTCTCCACCAGCCACTTCACGGGCCTGCCGTCCTGGAGGTCCAGGCCGGTGAACACCATGTTGTGGTTGGGCACGCTGCGCCGGGTCTCGAAGAGCTCCCGGCGGTCCAGCGCGAAGTCCATGCCGTAGAGGGCGGCGTAGTCGCGGATGCCGGGCATGAGCAGGCCTTCGTCCGAGGCCATGTCCTGGCTCACGTCGGCCCCGAACCACACCAGCTGGTCGGCCAGGACGCACGTCTGCGCCGCCGTCTTGAGGACTTCCAGGGGACAGTTCACGAAGGTCATGTTGGGCCGGTCCAGGAGGGCCCGGTCCAGGTCGAGCTCGTACTTCGCCATCCAGGGCAGGGTGGGAATCGAGTAGAGGGCCACGAAGCCGTCCAGGTCGGCGCCGATGGCCTCCTGGTAGAAGGCCTGGGGCGTCCAGGTCTTGAAGGGGGCCAAGTGCTTGTCCTTGTCCTCGAAGCGCCAGGTGAAGGTGGCCGGCGGCACCCCCAGGTGCATGGCCAGGATGCGGTACACGTCCTTGAGGGCCTGGAGCTTGATCTCCGCCGCCGGGGCCCCGCCCTTCCGGAGGCGCAGGCCCGCCACCTGCAGGCGCATCTTCAGCACCTGATCCATGGCGGCGGAGTTGGAGGAGCTGAAGGTCTCGGGCATCACCTCCTTGGGCACCACCCCGTACTTCTTCACCAGGTCCACGAAGCCCTGCCAGTTGCCGCCCTCCTGCACCGGCGTGGTGAGCAGATACTCGACCCGGCGGTCATCGTAGGGCTTGTCCTTGCTGCGCTCCACGGCATCCAGGTAGAGGTTGGCCTTTTCCAGCTTGTCGTAGAAGAAGAGGTAGTTCTGGCTCAGCTCCAGGTTCTCGCAGCCCAGGCGACCGGCCCCCGTGCGCCGGAACAGGTTCAGGCCCGAGAACATCCAGCAGCGGCCGGAGGCCTTCTGGTCGGCGCTGGGCTCGTCCGCGATGCGCTTGGTGAAGTGGGTGTCCAGGGCCGTGGTCCTGGCCCAGTCCTGGGCCAGCTTGCGGCCGTCGGTCTGGGACAGGGCGTTGCGCAGGGCCCGGAAGGGGGCGTCCTGGGGGCAGGCCGCCTCCAGCTGGGCCAGCCGGTCGGTGGTGAGGGCCTGGGACAGGAGGGGTGAGGCAAGGAGCAGGGCCGGCAGGATCAGGTTCGAGAACATGGTGGCACTCCAGGGGATGGTCAAGTATCCCGTGAAATGCCAAAGGAGGGGCCCGTTGCCTCATTTTGGTGGAACCTGATGATGCGCATCAACGGAAGGAATGGCACCCACAGCCACCGAACGGCACCCCGGTGTGGCGTTGGTGCCCGCAGTGAAGGGCCCACATGTTCCGGCAGGATGGGGCTTTGCAGCCCATGCGACACCAGCCCCTCAATTTGTATTCCCAGTGCGCCCCCGACGCCCCCATCCACCACGGATCGGCGACGACCGGGTAGGCGACACCTTCCTTGCGGTGGTTGACCTCCCAGGTAAGCTGGTCGCCGTCCACCGAAAGGCTGGTCGCAACCTCCTTGCCTTCAACGTCCTTTGCGCTGGGCGCGGACGTGATCGTCAGGATCTCATCGGTCCCCTCGTCCCTTAGCGCGACGCTGCCGTCATGCTGCTTGACGAGCGAGGCACCCTTCGGTAACTTCACCGTCCACGCAAAGGACTCCGGCGCGGCAGAGGACCACAGCACCAGGAGTTGCTCGCCTCCATGCCTTCCAGCACGCCATACCGCATCGGTTTCCGCTGCCAGGTCCTTGAAGACGATGGTTGAGTCAACCCTTTCGCCCTGAGCCGCATGGGTAGCGACCTCATTCGGCACAAAGGAGATGGCGCCCTCGCCTGACCCGATTGCATAACCGGAACGGGGATCCTGGTTGATGCGGAGGTCGGCGGCGATAAACAAGCCATCGCAAGGTTTAATGACGTCAACCTCGTGGGGTTTGAAGACACGCTCAACGACGGCTGCCGTATCGGCAACGCCTGGGGTATCCATGGCGCCGGCTGGCACGGCTAATCCGCCCAAGATCACCATCGAGGTCAGTACCCTGGAAGACACCCGCGATATAATGTTCATAGATCGCATGGACGTTCTCCTTTTCACCCGGAGGCGAGTTGAAAGGTTGAAATCAGGGGTGGTGGAAAAAGGCAGTGATAGATTTGGCCAAGGCACTGGATCCTTGGGCCATCTACTCTCAATCTCTTCGTGTAAAAACAAACAAGGATGTTCCCGTTATTTTTTATGATTAAATCGTAATAAAAGCGTGGTAGAGCAGTCCCTGGCCGCAGTCCGAGGCTGTTGGCGCCCAGGTCAGGGCAGCAGGCCAAGGTAGAGGAGCTGCACCCAGAAGTCCGCCCCGTCCCGGTTCACCATGCGCAGTTCGCAAGATCGTGGACCGGACGCATTCCGGAGGAGGGCGCCGGGGCCCCCGTGGGCATTCAGATCTTGCTGGTGCAGAACTTGCAGCGGGTCGCGGCGAGGGGGACCGTCTCCAGGCACTCGGGGCAGGTCTTGGTGGTGGGCTCGGCCTTCGCCTCCTCACGCTTCTTCATGAGGATCCCCATCAGCTTGACCATCACCAGGAAGACCACGCCCGCCACGATGACGAAGTGCAGGCCGGCGGCCAGCACCACGCCGATCCTCAGCTTGCCCAGGGTCCACTCCTCCCAGGCCATGTGGGCGGGCAGGACGTAGCTCACCAGGGGCATGATGACGCCGTTCACGAAGGCCTTGACGATGTCGCCGAAGGCGCCGCCCACGACCACCGCCACGGCCAGGTCAACGACGTTGCCTTTGGCGATGAAGGCCTTGAATTCTTCGAAAAGGGTCATGGCGTCTCCCGATAATGGGTTGGTTGGAGGCAGGTCAGATGCCCCGCAGCAGGCGTTCCCGCACTTCCCGTTCCAGCCGGTCGAGGAGCGCGGCGTCCGAGGGGGCCACGAAGATGGTATCGTCTCCGGCGATGGTGCCGCCCATGGAAGGCAGCCCCGCCTGGTCCAGGGCCAGAGCCATGGCCTGGGCGAAGCCCGGGGTGGTATGGAGGATGAGGAGGAGGGGGGGGACCTTCAGCAGCGTGTACGGATGGGAGGGGCGCAGCGCCGGCGCGGCGCGGCGGTAGCGGCCCTCCTCCTTGCGGATGTTCAGCTTCTTGAAATGCCGGGACAGGGTGGAGAGGGTCAGCTCGAAACCGTCCTGCCGCAGCAGGGCCAGCAGGTCCCCCTGCTCGGAGAGGTCCAGGCGGGCGAGGTGGCTGAGGATGGCTTCATCCAGGTTCATTCCCCTAAATTGCATGAATTTGCGCAAATTTGCAAGGGAATTGCATGCACGTTGATGCAACCGCCAAGGTCCCACCCATGTAACAGGAATTTCATGTCCATGCTGCATATAGGGGCTTGACCCGGGCCGGGAATGAGAGGAGGATTTGCATTACATGCTCGGTATTCCCGTGTTTTTGCATCCAATGACCGCAAATTTGCAACCACCCCCCCTCCTCCCCACCTACACGCCCTTCCCCTTTCCGCTCCTGCGCGGCGAAGGCGACCAGGTCTTCGACCCCCTGGGGCGGAGCTACTGGGACTTCTACGGCGGCCACTGCGTGGCCAGCACCGGGCACAGCCACCCCCAGGTGGCCGAGGCCATCGCCGTGCAGGCCCGGGAGCTGATCTTCTACAGCACCGCGGCCGAACTGCCCGTGCGGTCCCGGGCGGCCTGGGCGCTGCTGGCCTTCACGGGCTCGGGGCGGCCCACGGGCATGGCCTCCATGTTCTTCTGCAACAGCGGCGCCGAAGCCAACGAGAACGCCCTGAAGATGGCCGCTCTCGGCACCGGGCGGCACAAGTTCGTGGCCTTCCAGGGCGGCTGGCACGGCCGGAGCACCCTGGCCCTCTCCGTCACGGACGATCCCGCCATCAAGAAGGGCCTGGAGCCCTTCATGGCGCCCTGCCTCCGGCTGCCCTGGAACGACCTGGAGGCCCTGGAGCAGGCCGATTTCAGCGACGTGGCTGCCGCCATCCTGGAGCCCATCCAGAGCATGAGCGGCATCCGCCCCGCCGAGGGCCCCTTCCTGCAGAAGCTGCGGGAGAAGACCCGGGCCGCGGGCACCGTGCTCATCTACGACGAGGTGCAGACCGGCATGGGCCGCACGGGCCACCCCTTCGCGGCGGGCCTGTATGGCGTCCAGCCCGACATGATCACCTCGGCCAAGGGCATCGCCTCGGGCATCCCCCTGGGGGCCCTGCTCCTTTCCGCCGAGATGGCCGCTCGCATCAAGCCCGGGGACCTGGGCAGCACCTTCGGCGGCGGCCCCGTGGCCTGCGCCGCGCTGCTGGCCACCCTCCAGGTGATCCGCCAGGACGGCCTCCTGCAGAATGCCCTGACCCGGGAAACCCAGATCCGGGAAGCCATGGCCGGCACCTGCGTGAAGGCCGTAAAGGGCGCGGGCCTGCTCCTGGGGCTGGTGGTGCCCGGCCGGGCCAAGCAGCTCAAGGCCCACCTCCAGGCCAACCACATCCTGGTGGGCGGCAGCGGCGATCCGGACGTCCTGCGCCTCATGCCCCCCCTGAACCTCACCCTCGCCGCCGTGGACGCACTATCCCAGGCTGTAGGAAGCTTTCCCGAAGGAGACACGAAATGAGACACGCCACCGGCATCAGCGACTTCGGGATCGAAGGCCTGGAGGAGATCCTGGCCCAGGCCATCGCCTGGAAGCAGGGGCCCCACCCCAAGCACCTCGTCGACAAGATCCTCGGCATGGTCTTTTTCAACCCGTCCCTCCGCACCCGGGCCTCCTTCGAGGCCGCCATGGCCCGGGGCGGCGGCTCGGCCATCGTCCTCGAGGTGGGCAACGGCGTCTGGAAGCTGGAGGACCGGGAGGGCGCGGTCATGGACGGCGACCGGGCCGAGCACATCAAGGAGGCGGCCCCCGTCCTCTCCCGCTACCTGGACGTCCTGGCCGTGCGGACCTTCGCCGGCGGCGGCGGGGACGAGGAGGACAACCAGGACCCCGTCATGAACGGCTTCCGGAACTACGCCACCGTGCCCACCCTCAGCATGGAGAGCGCCCGCGAGCACCCCTGCCAGGGCCTCGCGGACCTCATGACGGCCCGGGAGACCTTCGGCGCCACCCAGGGCCTGCCCGTGACCCTCACCTGGGCCCCCCACATCAAGCCCCTGCCCAAGGCCGTGCCCAACAGCTTCCTCCTCACGGCCGCGGCCGCGGGCTGCGAAGTGCGGGTGGCCAACCCCGAAGGCTTCTCGCTCCACGGCGAGGTGCTCGCCCAGGCCCAGGCCCTGGCCAAGGCGGCGGGGGGGAGCGTCTCCCTCACTTCCGACCAGGGCCAGGCCGTGGCCGGCAGCCGCGTGGTCTATGCCAAGGCCTGGGGTCCCGCCACGGCTTCCGGACTCTCCGCCGAGGCCGTCAAGACCCACCCAGACTGGATCGCCTCCCCCGAGCTCATGGGCAAGGCCGCCAAGGACGCGATCTTCATGCACTGCCTGCCCGTGAGGCGCAACGTGGAAGTGGCCGACGGCGTCCTGGACGGGCCCTGGAGCCGCGTGGTGGACGAGGCCGAGAACCGCTTCCACGTGCAGCGGGCCCTCCTCAAGTGGCTGCTGGAGGCCTAGCCACATGGCCCATTCCGCCCACACCTCCCACCCCTTCGACGCCCTGCACAGCGCCGCGCTGTACGTGCGGCAGTTCCGCAACAAGCCCTTCCTGGTCAAGCTGGGGGGCGAGATCCTGGAGGATCCGGCCCTGCGCCGCTCCGTGTGCCAGCAGCTGGCCCTCCTCTGGAGCTTCTCCATCCCCCTGGTGATCGTCCACGGCGGCGGCTCGGCCCTGGACGCCCTGTGCGCCGAGATGGGCCTGGCCACCACCAAGGTGGCCGGCCGGCGCGTCACCTCCCCCGCGGTGCTGGACGCCGCCCGCATGGCCTTCAAGGGCCGGGTGCAGATGGACCTCATCGCCGCCCTGGAGACCGCCGGCCTCCCCGCCGTGGGCATCTCAGGCCAGGACGCGGGCCTCATCCGCTCCCACCAGCGCCCCGTGGGCGAGGTGGACTACGGCCTCGTGGCCGACGTGGACAGCGTGGCCCCGGGCCTCCTGCGCACCCTGCTGGACGGCGGCTTCGTGCCGGTGGTGGCGCCCTTCTCGGCCACCGCCGACGGGCAGGTCCTCAACACCAACGCCGACACCGTGGCCGCCGAGCTGGCGGTGGCGCTGGGCGTGGAGAAGCTGTTCTTCATCCTCAAGGTGCCCGGGCTGCTCAGGGACATCGACGAACCCAGCAGCCTGGTCCCCCTGGCCGACCTGGAGACCCTCAAGGCCATGGAAGGCTCCATCAAGGGTGGCATGAAGCCCAAGATCGCCGCCGCGAAGCGCGCCCTGGCCGGGGGCGTCAAGAGCGTCCACCTGGTCTCGGGCAACCGCCACGACGCCATCCTGGCCGAGGTCTTCACCAACGAGGGCAGCGGCACCATGCTGGTGGCGGACCGGAACGGGGTGGTTTCATGATGGATCCCGCCGCCCTCCTGGAAGCGCTCGTGGCCATCCCCAGCGTGAGCGGGGCCGAGCTGGCCCTGGCTGACCACGTGGCGGCCCTGGCCGAGGCCGAGGGCTTCCAGGTGCGCCGCACCGGGCTCAACGTCTGGTTCGAACTGGGGGACACGGGGCCCCGCCTGCTCTTCGTGACCCACCTGGACACCGTCCCGCCCTGCGACGGCTGGAGCGGGGACCCCTTCACAGCCCGCTGGAGCGGAGACCGCCTCATGGGCCTGGGCTCCAACGACGCCAAGGGCTGCGTGGCGGCCATGCTCCTGGCGGCCGCGGACCTGAAGTCCGAGGGCGTGAGGGCGGTCTTCGCCTTCGTGGTGGACGAGGAGGTGGGAGGGCGCGGCATCCAGCAGACCCTGCCCGATCTTGGCATCCTCGACGCCGCCGTCGTGGGCGAACCCACGGGCCTGGAGATCTGCGCCGCCCAGCGCGGCATGCTGGTGCTCCGCTGCACCGCCCGGGGGGAGGCGGCCCATTCGGCCCACGCCACCCTGGGGGAGAACGCCGTGCACAAGGCCGCCCGGGACATCCAGCGCCTGGTGGACATGACCTTCGAGCCCCATGCGCTTCTGGGCGAGACCCGGGCCCAGGTCACCGCCATCCAGGGCGGCCGCGCCAAGAACCAGGTGCCCGACAGCTGCGAGTTCTTCGTGGACCTGCGCACGACGCCCAACCTCGACCACGCGGCCCTCGCCGAACGGATCGAGGGGGAACTGGAGAGCGACGTCCGGGTGCACTCGGGCCGCTACCGGGCCGTGGCCACGGACCACGGGGAACCCATCGTGAAGGCGGCCCTGGCGGCCTCCGGGCGCAAGGCCCCGCGCGGGTCCAACACCTGCTCGGACTGGGCCTTCCTGCCCCATGTGCCCACCGTGAAGGCCGGCCCCGGCGACACCCACCGCAGCCACCGCCCCGACGAATGGCTCTCCCTGGCCGAGCTCAAGGCCGGCGCGAAATTCTACGCGGAACTGGCCCGCGCCTACGCCCTGGAGGTCGCCCGTGTCTAAGCCTTTATGGGCCAAGGATCTGCCCCTGGACGAGGAACTCCACCGGTTCACGGTCGGCAACGACCCCGAGACCGATCTCTGCCTGCTGGCCAGCGACGCCGCCGGCAGCGCCGCCCATGCCCGCATGCTGGGCGAGGCCGGCTTCCTGCCCATGGACCAGGCCCGGGCCCTGGTGGGGGCCCTGGACGACCTGCGCGAAGCCGCCCTCAAGGGCGAGCTCACCATCCTGCCGGAGGAGGAGGATGGCCACACCGCGCTGGAGCACGCCCTGGAAGCCCGCCTGGGCGAAACGGGACGGCGGATCCACCTGGCCCGGTCCCGCAACGACCAGGTGGCCACGGCCCTGCGCCTCTACATGCGCGACCGGGCCCTGGACCTGGGCCGGGTCGTGCACGCCACCGCCAAGGCCTTCCTGGACCTGGCCCGCCGCGAGGAGGAGACCCCGCTGCCCGGCTACACCCACATGCGCAAGGCCATGCCCGCCACCTGGGGCATGTGGGGCGCGGCCTTCGCCGAGGGCCTGCTGGAGGAGCTGGAGGCGCTGCCCGCCCTGTGGGGGCGCCTGGACCGGTGCCCCCTGGGGGCAGCTGCGGGCTTCGGCGCCCCCATCGCCCTGGACCGGGGCCGCTCGGCGAACCTGCTCGGCTTCAGCCGCGTGCAGAACAGCCCCATGGACGTCATGAACAGCCGTGGCCGCTACGAGCAGGCCATGGCCGCCTGGGTAGTGTCCGCCGCCGGCGTCCTGGAGAAGGCCCTGTGGGACCTGAACCTCTACAGCACGGAGGCCTTCGGCTTCATCGGGCTGCCGGTGGCCTTCACCACCGGCAGCAGCCTCATGCCCCAGAAGCGCAACCCCGACGCCCTGGAGCTGGCCCGGGCCCGGTGCCGCGAGCTGCGCGGCCTGGCCGGGACCCTGGGGCACCTGGCCGGGGGACTCCCCTCCAGCTACCACCGGGACCACCAGTTCCTCAAGGCCCCCTTCGTCGAACTCCTGGCCAAGGGCGAGGAGCTGTTCCGCATCGCCGCCCGCCTCCTGCCGGGCCTGGAGGTGCATGCCGACGTGTGCGAAGCGGCCTGCACCCAGGAACTCCACGCCGCCGCCCGGGCCTGCCGCCTGGCCGCGGAGGGGCTGCCCTTCCGGGACGCCTACCGCCAGGTGGCCCAGGACATCCAGGACGGGACCTTCCGTCCCGAAGCCGGGGTGCCCGTGCGGCTCGAGCTCAAGCGCACCGGGGAGGCCCTGGACGGCTCCATCGCCTGGTTGAAGGACCGGCGAGCCTTCATCGACACGACCTACGACCACCTTTTCAGCTGGGGAACGAAATGAACCACAAAGTCCTTCTCGCCTTCTCCGGGGGGCTCGACACCTCCTACTGCGTCCTGTACCTGAAGTCCCTGGGCCACGAAGTGCACACGGTCACGGTGGACACCGGCGGCTTCAAGCCCGAGGAACTGGCCCGCATCGAGGGCATGGCCGCCAGGCTCGGCTCGGCCTCCCACGCCACCCTGGATGCCCGGGAAGAGCTGTTCGAGGGCTACCTGCGCCACCTGATCGCGGGCAATGTCCTGCGGGGCGGGGTCTATCCCCTCTCGGTGAGCGCCGAGCGGGTCTGCCAGGCCCGGCGCGTGGTGGACCACGCCCGCGCGATCCAGGCCACGGCCCTGGCCCACGGCTCCACCGGCGCCGGCAACGACCAGGTGCGCTTCGACGTGGCCTTCCTGGCCCTGGCCCCGGACCTGGCGCTCATGGCGCCCATCCGGGAACTGGCCCCCAGCCGCGCCGAGGAGCGTGCCTACCTGGAAGAGCGGGGCTTCCCCTTCCCCGAGAAGGTCGAGACGTACAGCGTCAACGAGGGGATGTGGGGCACCAGCGTGGGCGGCAAGGAGACCCACGATCCCTGGCAGTGCCTGCCCGACGAGGCCTATCCGGGCGGGGCCGTGGATCCCCTGACCCCGCCCCGCACGATCCTGCTCGGCTTCGACCGGGGCGTGCCGGTCTCCCTCGACGGCGCGGCCATCGGTCCCGTGGCCGTCATCCAGGCCCTCAACACCCTGGGCAGCTCGTACGGCATCGGCCGGGGCATCCACCTGGGCGACACCATCCTGGGCATCAAGGGCCGCGTGGCCTTCGAGGCCCCCGGCGCCCACCTGCTCATCAGCGCCCACCGGGAGCTGGAGAAGCTCGTACTTACCGGCAAGCAGCTCTTCTGGAAGGAGTCCCTGGGCAACCTCTACGGCAGCCTCCTGCACGAGGGGCACTTCTTCGATCCCATCGCGCGGGACCTGGAGGCCTTCCTGGTCTCCTCCCAGGACGCCGTCACCGGCGAGGTGCGCGTCAAGCTCTACCCGCGGGGCTTCGGCGTGGAGGGCGTGCGGTCGCCCCGCACCCTCATGCGCAAGGACATGGCCAGCTACGGCGAGAGCACCCGGCTGTGGACGGGGGCCGAGGCCGCGGGCTTCGCCCGCATCTTCGGCGTGCCCCAGATGATCGCCCTCAAGGCGAAGGGCTGAGGGAGGCGTGTTGAGAATCCACCTGGACAAGATCGCCTCGGTCACCCGGAACCTGAACCTGGGCCGGTGGGTCACCCTGGGCGGCGAGATCGAGGCCCGGGAGGGCGCGGTCATCGCCGGCCGCATCCACGGCGAGAAGAACGTCTACAACCAGCTGGAGGACGTGCACGGGCGCATGAGCGTGCTCCACGACGGGGACATCATCGTCGGCGCGCTCGGCCACCGCAACGCGCTGCAGGGCTACGAGGGGATCCTGCCCACGAAGGTGGAGCCGGGGGACCGCCTTCACCTCCTGAACCTGGGGGGCGTCATGGGCATCTGCGTCTCCAGCAACCCGGGGGTGGGCGCCCCCTTCGAGGTGGAGGTGCTGGGCCAGGTCCTCAGCTTTCCCCAGTTCGGCAGCCGCCTGGGCCAGCCCGCCTTCATCCAGACCGGGGCCGTGGAGGGCAAGCCCGGGACCAGGCCCGTGCCGGTGGTCTATGTGGCCGGCACCTGCATGAACGCCGGCAAGACCTTCGCCGCCTGCGTGCTGGTGCGGGCCTTCAGCCAGGCCGGCTTCAAGGTGGGCGGCGCCAAGCTCACCGGCGTCAGCCTCATGCGGGACATCCTGGCCATGCAGGACTACGGCGCCGAGGCCATCCTGGACTTCACGGACGCGGGCGTGACCTGCTCGGGCCCGGCCACCGCCGTGGCCGCGGCGGAGAAGATCTTCACGGAACTGGCGGACAAGGGGGTCGACCTCATCGTGGCCGAGACCGGCGACGGCATCCTCGGGGAGTACGGCGTCCAGGCCATCCTGGCCGATCCGGGCCTGCGGGCCTGGGGGGCCGCCTTCGTGCTCTGCGCCAACGATCCCGTGGGCGTGGAGGGGGGCGTGCGGAACCTGAAGGACGTCTACGGCATCGACGTGGACGTGGTGGCCGGTCCGGCCACGGACAACCGCGTCGGGGGCCGTTTCGTGGCGACCCTGGGGCTGCCGGCGCACAACGCCCGCAACCAGGCCCGGGAGCTGGGCGCCCTGGTGGTGGCCAAAGTCAGGGCGAACCTGGAGAGCCGCACATGAAACTGGATATCGCCATCCTGGGCGCTTCGGGGTACGGCGGGGGCGAGCTGCTCCGCTGGCTCTCGGGCCACCCCGCCACCGCCTCCCTGCGGGGCACCTCCCGCCATGCGGGACGCTCCTTCGGGGACGTCCATCCCAACCTGCGCGGCCTGGTGGAGGGCAGGCTGGAGGAGGAGATCCTCTGGGCCGACCTCGCCGGCAGCGGGCAGCCCGTGGTCTTCTCGGCCCTGCCCCACGGGGAGCTGGCGGCCCTCATGCCCGGCCTGGAACGGGCCTGGGAAAAGGCCGGCCTCCTGGACCGGGTCCTCCTTCTGGACCTGAGCACGGATTTCCGGGGCGTGGAGCACCGCCCCCGGTACGTCTACGGCCTGCCCGAATGGAACCGCGCCCCCCTGGCGGGCGCGAAGCGCGTGGCCTGCGCGGGCTGCTTCGCCACGGCCCTGCAGCTGGCCCTGCTGCCTCTCCATGGGCTGGACCTGGGCTGGATGGCCGCCACGGGCGCCACCGGCTCCAGCGGCAGCGGCGCCGCGCCCAGCGAAGGCACCCACCACCCCCTGCGCGCCCAGGACTTCAGGGCCTACAAGCCGCTGGTGCACCAGCACCTGGCCGAAGTGCGGGCCGGCATGGAAGCCATGGGCATCCAGGGCGAGCTGAGCTTCGTGCCCCAGAGCGCCCCCTTCGTGCGGGGGATCTTCGTGGCGCTGCAGTTCAAGCTGCCCGAGGGGCTCACCGCCGAGGGCCTGCGCCAGCGGGCCGAGGAGGCCTTCCGGGACGCCCCCCTGGTGCGCATCGTGAAGGATTCCCCGAGGGTGGGCGCCGTGGCCGGCAGCGGCTTCTGCGACCTGTCCACCGCCGCGCACGGCGCCAGCGGCGTGGTCATGACCGCCATCGACAACCTCGGCAAGGGCATGGCGGCCCAGGCCGTACAGTGCATGAACCTGGCCCTGGGCCTGCCGGAGATGGAGGGACTGCGGGTGCCGGGGTGCTATCCGGGGTGAAGGGGTGAACTAAGGCTTTGAAGGCTTGGAATAGAGTTCCTTCCCTTCGGCCAGGGCAAAATAGTATACCATAAAAGGATCATCCGCGTGCGCGGCGAGATCACTGGCGCCAATCACGAGGACATCGGTCGCGAAGCCCAGACCACGGAGGCTGCGGTAGATATTTTTTGACGCCTGGGTCTGGTCCACGTCGTCCCCGACCACCACGAGCACGTCCAGATCGCTGCTGGGGCCCATCCGGCCTTTGGCCACCGAACCGAACAGGATCACGCGGAGAGGACGAACGCTCTCGACGATTCGCCGGGTGAGATCGGGCACGATCTCAGCCAGGACCTGTTCGGCGGTCATGGGCCGGGTGAGCCGGCTCGGACGATGGCGGTCCACTCCGGGCCTCGAGTTTGAGCGAGGCACGTTGGGAAGTTCAGGTTGTGCTGCCAAGGTCATGCCGTCACCTGCTGGTTCCAGTATGTTCAGGTCTGGGGACGGGAATTTGAACCTCCCCTCCCTGAACAATCAGTTAGTCTCGCGTATCCCCGCAGGGGATACCGAGAGGGGAGGGGATTCTCACGGCTCACGCCGCAAGATTTCTGTTTCATCGCCCGCCTAACGGCATGGCTCCACAGACTGCCACCGAGGGCCCCTCGGCGGTTGCTTTCGCAAGGATGTTTTGGGCGGCATTGACATCGGCATTGCCAAAATGGCCGCACGAACGACATATAAAGATAGCTTGGCTTACCCGGTTGGCATGTTCAGTGTGGCCACAAACCGAGCAGCGTTGACTGGTGTACGCCGGGGGGACGGTCACGAGACGGGAACCATACCATCGGCACTTGTATTCCAACTGACGCCGGATTTCTCCAAAAGCTACATTTAGGATTACCCGGTTGAGCCCTGCCTTGCTCCTGACGTTGAGGCCCGGGTCAGCGATGGTTCCCCGAGCGCTTGCTGTCATGGACTTTACCCGGAGGTCTTCGATCACGATGAGGCTGTGGTTCTTAGCCAGAATCGTGGTCGCTTTGTGTACAGAATCCCGCCTCCGTCGAGCGATTCGGGCCTGGAGAACTCCCAGCCGAAGCCGCATTTTTGCTCGATTTTTCGAGCCCTTCTGTTTGCGTGCCAGGGCACGCTGAACCGTAGCTAATTGGCGGTCTTCAGCGAGAGTGCGCCCAAGTACAGGCATCACTTCGCCCGAAGAAAGAGTAATGGGCTGGGCAACGCCCAAATCACCCCGACTGGCGGTCCCTGGACGGGCCTGGGTTCCAAAACCTCCCCTTCGCACACGACAGAAAGATACCAATTCCGGCCCTCTCTCCGCACGGTGATGTTCTTGGCCTTTCCGGCCAAGCGCAGCGCGTGCTTGCCTTTGCCATTAAAGATCGTCGTCCATCCGAACTTTGGGAGTCTAACCCGACCAAGGCTCTCTTCTATGACGAATTGTTTGTCGTCCGGAAACCGGAAGGAATCCTTCCGGAATTTCTTCCGAAACACAGGGTAGGAGGCGCGTCCTGCGAAAAAGTTGTGGAAGGCTTGGTCGAGGTCGCGCAGGGTCTGCTGTAAGCAGTGGCTGGGGACTTCCTTGAGCCATGGGCAAACCTCCTTCAGACCCGGAAGTTCGGCACACTGGGCCGCGAAGCCCACCTGATGACGGCCAAAGGTCCAGGCCAGGGTTCGTTCCTCCAGCGCTAGATTCCATAGCCACCGGCAGGCACCTGCGGTTCGGGCGCAAAGAGTTTCCTGGGCCTCGGAGAGGTTCAAGCGGTAGGTATGGCCTTTCCGTATCAGCATGACGAAAATTTAAAACAAATTTAAAGAAAAACAAGTATAAATGCACGGCTAGATCCAGTCCTGAAGGGCGGGGCTTGCGCCGCAAATCGGGTCAATCCTGCTCATGATGAAAGGACGTTCACCCCTTGCGCCGGGGCCTGGGCAGCGGCACCAGCATGGGGACTCGCCGGCGGTAGTCGTCGTAAGCCTTGCCCAGGCTTCGCCTGAGCTCACGCTCCTCCAGGCGGGTTCCCACGAGGATGTAGACGGTCATCCCCAGGGTGAACACCAGGTGCCCCAGGTCCATGCGCGGCGTGGCCCAGAAGGCCAGGAGGAAGCCCAGCATGAGGGGGTGCCGCACGAGGCGGTAGAGGCCGGGGGTGCGGAAGGGCAGGTCCCGTTCCGGCAGGCCCTGCCAGTGGCGCCAGGGTTGGCTCAGCCCGAACAGTCCGGCGTGGCTGAGGTGGAAGGAACTGGCGAGGACCACCGCCCAGCCCAGCCAGAAGGTGCCCAGCAGGACACCCCGGGGCAGGGGCGCCGTCACCTCCCACACCGGGGCGGGCAGGGGGCGCCACCACCCGAAGAGCAGCGCCAGCGCGAGGCTCGCGGCCAGGACGTAGACGCTGCGCTCCAGCGCCGGGTGGACCAGGCGGATCCAGAGGCGCTTGAAGCCCGGGCGGGCCATCACGCTGTGCTGGAGGCCGAAGCCGGCCAGCAGGGCCAGGTCCAGCGCCAGGGCGGGGCCTGCGGGCCAGATGGGGCCATGGGAGACGGTCCGCGGCACGCCCAGATCGCCCACGAAGGCGATGAGGTACAGAAAGGCGGCCAGGAAACCCAGGTAGCAGACGATTCCGCAGACCAGGACGCGCATGGAGGCTCCTCGGGTTCTCCAGGAATGCCGGCACGAGGCCCGGGGTTCCCAACCGCTCGATGGTGGCTCGTCACCTTACCGAGCCTTCTTGCGACCCATGCGCAATGGTAATGACTCCATTCGAAATGCGAAGGTTTCCCACGGTTCATTGACTTCCCCGGGCCCGCCCCCCGATAGTTGAACATCATGCGTCGCCACCCCTTCACCTTCGCCCCCGGCCAGACCATCGCGATCATTCGCTTCGGGGCGGGGGCTTCCTAGCTGGCACGGTCAGGAATCCTTCAGCCCCGCACCCCCCGGTCGCGGGGCCTTTTTCGTTTGGAGCAGGCATGTCCCCCTTGAACGATCCGGAAGCCCTGGCAGTCTTCCAGGGAGCCCTCACGGCTCCGGTATACGACGTGGCGGTGGAGTCCCCGCTGGAGGCGGCGCCCCTCTTGTCCACGGCCCTGGGGAACCGGGTCTGGTTCAAGCGGGAGGACCTGCAGCCCGTGTTCTCCTTCAAGCTGCGGGGCGCCTACACCAAGATGGCCAAGCTGAGCCCGGAAGCCCTCGAGCGCGGCGTGGTGGCGGCCTCGGCCGGCAACCACGCCCAGGGGGTGGCCCTTGCTGCGGGCAAGCTGGGCTGCCGGGCTGTGATCGTCATGCCCGTCACCACCCCCGCCATCAAGGTGGAGGCGGTGCGCAGGCTGGGAGGGGAGGTGCGCCTGGTGGGCGACTCCTTCGACGAGGCCGCGGCCTACGCCCGCAAGGCCGCCGAGGAGGAGGGGCTCACGTCCATCCCCCCCTACGACGACCCCGACGTCATCGCCGGGCAGGGCACCGTGGGCATGGAGCTGCTCCGGCAGCGGCCCAGGGGGCTGGACGCGGTCTTCGTGCCGGTGGGCGGCGGCGGGCTCATCGCGGGGGTCGCCACCTGCCTCAAGCGGCTGCAGCCCTCCATCCGGGTCATCGGGGTGGAGCCGGCGGATTCCGACTGCATGGCCCAGGCCCTGGAGGCCGGGCACCCCGTGAAGCTGGACCACGCGGGGATCTTCGCGGACGGCGTGGCGGTGCGCCAGGTGGGGGCGCTGCCCTTCCGCCTGTGCCGGGACACCGTGGACGAGATGGTGCGCGTGGGCACGGACGAGATCTGCGCGGCCATCAAGGACGTATTCGCCGAGAACCGCACCGTCCTGGAGCCCAGCGGGGCGCTCAGCGTGGCCGGGCTGCGCAAGTGGGCCGAGGGGCGCCAGGGCCTCGACCTGGCGGCGATCCTCAGCGGCGCGAACCTCAACTTCGACCGGCTCCGCTTCGTGGCCGAACGGGCCGGATCCGGGGAGCACCGGGAGGCTCTCTTCGCCGTCACCATCCCCGAGCGCCCCGGCAGCTTCAAGGCCTTCTGCGAGCTCATCGGCTCCCGGCCCATCACCGAGTTCAACTACCGCTATTCGGACCCGCGCAGCGCGCGGATCTTCGTGGGGATCCAGGTGGCGAGCCGCGCGGAGACGGCCGCGCTCATGGCCCTCTTCAACGCCCAGGGCCTGGCGGCCGTGGACCTGAGCGACAACGAGATGGCCAAGCTCCACCTGCGCCACATGGCCTGGGGCTTCTCGCCCAACCCCGAGCTGGAGCGCATGTACCGGTTCGAGTTCCCTGAGCGGCCCGGGGCGCTGCTGCGCTTCCTGACCCACATGAGCCGAGGCTGGAACATCACGCTCTTCCACTACCGCAACCACGGGGCCGACGTGGGCCGGGTGCTGGCGGGCATGGAAGTGCCGCGCGAGGACGAGGCGGCCTTCCGCGGGTTCCTGGAAGACCTGGGCTACGACTGGACGGACGAGAAGGACAATCCGGCCTACCGCTTCTTCCTGGCTTGACCGATGCGCCGGCCTGGTCGATACTTCCTGCATGACCCTCACGTCCGTCAACTTCGCCAATAATAATCCGCCCCCGGGGTGGAGTTGGTGAGCTGCGGCTCGTCCATGCTTTCGCCCCGCGCTCACCCGCGGGGCTTTTTTTTATCCTGAAAGGACCTTCCATGTGCGGCATCCTCGCCATCCTCGACATAGACCCGATGAAGACCAACGCCGGCGACCTGCGCCGGCAGGCCCTGGCCATGGCCCGCAAGCTGAGGCACCGCGGCCCCGACTGGAGCGGCATCCACAGTGACGATCACGCGATCCTGGCCCACGAGCGGCTCTCCATCGTGGACGTGGAGCACGGGGCCCAGCCCCTGGCCGACACCGGCACCGGGTGCATGCTCACGGTCAACGGCGAGATCTACAACCACAAGGACCTGCGCAAGGGCCTCAAGGAGCCCCATGACTTCCAGACGAACTCCGACTGCGAGGTGATCCTCTACCTCTACGACGAGGAGGACCCGAAAGTCTTCCTCAACCGCATGAACGGGATCTTCGCGTTCGTGCTGTGGGACCCCCGCAAGGACACCTACCTCATCGCCCGGGACCCCATCGGCGTGGTGCCCCTCTACGTGGGCTGGGACCGCCAGGAGAACTTCTACGTCGCCTCCGAGCTCAAGGCCCTCACCGAGCACTGCGAGCGCATCATGGAGTTCCCGCCGGGCTGCTTCTTCCAGGGCCATGCCAAGGACCTGGGCTTCCAGAAATACTACGAGCCGGAATGGGCGGAGCCGGGCTTCACGCCGGACCGGCCCAGTGACCCCGCGGCCCTGCGCAAGGCCCTCACGGACGCCGTCCACCGCCAGCTCATGTGCGACGTCCCCTACGGCCTGCTCATCTCCGGGGGCGTGGATTCCTCCATCATCGCCGCCATCGCCGCGCGCTACCGCGCCAACCGCGTGGAGGAGGACGACCAGAGCCCGGCCTGGTGGCCCCAGATCCACTCCTTCGCCGTGGGCCTCGCGGGCGCCCCCGACCTGGCCCCGGCCCGGAAGGTGGCCGAGTACATCGGCGCCATCCACCACGAGCTCCACTTCACCATCCAGGAGGGCCTGGACGCCCTGAGCGATGTGATCTACCACCTGGAGACCTTCGACATCACCACGATCCGGGCCTCGACCCCCATGTTCCTCATGATGCGGAAGATCCACGCCATGGGCATCAAGATGGTCCTTTCGGGCGAAGGGGCCGACGAGATCTTCGGCGGCTACCTGTACTTCCACAAGGCCCCCGACGGCCCGGCCCTGCACGGGGAGACGGTGGAGAAGCTCTCCAAGCTCCACCTCTACGACTGCCTGCGGGCCAACAAGTCCGCCGCCGCCTGGAGCGTGGAGGCCCGGGTGCCCTTCCTGGACGTGGAGTTCCTGGACGTGGCCATGCGCATCGACCCCTCCCTCAAGATCCCCCGCAACACCCCCCGGAACATCGAGAAGCACCTCCTGCGCGAGGCCTTCGACGGCTGGATCCCCGACGAGGTGCTGTGGCGCCAGAAGGAGCAGTTCTCCGACGGCGTGGGCTACGCCTGGATCAACTCCCTCAAGGCCCACGCAGAGGCCGAGGTCACCGACGGCATGATGCGCGGGGCCGGCGAACGGTTCCCCGTGAAGACCCCGCTCACCAAGGAGGCCTACCTCTACCGGCAGCTCTTCGAGACCCACTTCCCCATGGCCACGGCCATCAACTGCGTGCCCTTCGAGGCCAGCGTCGCCTGCAGCACGGCCACCGCCCTGGCCTGGGACCCGTCCTTCAAGGACCGCGTCGACCCCTCGGGGCGGGCGGTGGCGGGGGTGCACGACAAGGCGTATTGAGCTTTTTGCCCGGGCCGGGATCCGAAACCTAGGGGCGCGGTGCCGGGGGCGCAGCCGCGCCCCCGGGGCTGCGACGTGGAGCGTCGGGCGCGACTGCGCCTGCCGGGCCGTGGTGGGGGGCGGCGGGCGCGGTTGCGCCTGCCGGAACGTAGTGGGAAGCGCCGAAGCAGCCCGGGGGGAGGTCCAGTCTGGCGATGCCATCCAGGTGCACCACCCGCAGGCTGGTGACGCCGTCGGCTCCGGGCGCCAGACCGAGGGCTGTCGGCTCGGCCAGGGCGGCGCACTCCTCGGGCAGGTTGTCGGGCGCGAAACAGCCGAGGGGGCCGTACCGGAGGATCCCCTGGCCCGGATCGCCCAGGACGGTCCGGAGCTCGCCGGTTCGGGGGTTGTAGGCACGGACCGCATGATTGTCCTGGTCCGCGATGAACAGGATGCCCTGGTCGAGCACCAGGCCATCAGGCCGGTTCAGGCAGGCCCGGCCCGGAGGCACGGCAGGCCCCGGCGGCGGCGCGGGGGCGAACCCCGCTCCCTCGGTCTTCCCGAGGAGGGTGCGGACTTCACCTGAAGGCGTGACGACCCGGAGCGCGTCGCCATCGGTGACATACAGCTGCTTTTCACCCGAAGCCACGGCCAGACCGCGGATCCTGGCAAACCGGGCCTCGACGCCGTGTCCGTCCCTGGCGAGCGTTCTCCTGTAGCCGGACCCGAGGAGGTCGGCGTGCCCCTGGGCTGCCATGTCGTACTCGAATTGAAGGCCCCGGGGCAGACCTGCCACCAGGGACTTTACGCCGAAGGTGCTGATCCGTTCGACCCAACTGCCGCCCTGTTCCTCCGAGGCGCTGCCCAGCCCATCCCGGCGGCCGCCTTTCGCCACGAACAGGTTGCCGGTGGTGTCCATGGCCATGGCGTCGATGCTCCAGTTCCATGCAAGCTCGTCATGCCGATGGATGAGGGCGCCCGCTGAATGGTGGATATCCGTGGCTTTCGGAAAGTAGTCCCGGTGCCGTGTGACCTTCAAGGGCGTCAACATCCCATCGGGAGTCAGTTCGAACAGCTCGTAATGCGGACCCTCCTCCAGGCGCAGGGCGACGACCACATGGCGTGGGTTGTGGCGGTCGCTTCCGGGGGGCCGGACCGCCACGGCCGTGCACGCCGTGGTTGGAAGGGGCTCGCCTTCCACGTCCGTGGGGCTTTTCCTGATCCGCAAGGCCAGCCGCTCCCAGGCGCCCGACCGCGAGACGGTGAGGAGGCCCTCGTGGTCGTTGACCAGCCAGCGTCCGTTCAGCGCTCCCATGGCGGGATCGGCCACCCAATGGATGCCGAGGACGGGGGAGGCGGGGTACCTCGGAAAAGCGAAGCCCGAGAGCGAGTCCGGCCTCGCCTCGAGAGGCTGGGCTTCCCGGAAACGGCCAAGTTCCGGGGCCAGCCAGTCGGGACCCTGCACCCGGCCGATCAAACCCCCATCCGCGGCGAAAACCAGGTCCCTGGCCGCCAGGCCCGTAGTCTTCGGCCCGATCACCATGGGCACCACGCTTCGGTCTCCGCTCCGGGAATCCGTGGCGCAGATATGGACGGTCCGCCGCTCTACGGCCAGGGGTGCATGATAGGTGACCTTCATCAGCCCCAGGTCGGTGAAGGTTCCACCATCGGCCTCCTGGACGGACCAGGTGAAGGCCCTGGCCTGGCCATCTCTCGGTTGGACGTCGAGCCGGCAGCCCTTCCCGGCCTCCAGGCTCCCCGTGGGGGCGAGGATCGGAATGGGCGAGGGCACGACCCGGATGGTGGCCTCGGCCGCCTGCTCAGGATGGCCCTGGACCTGGACCTGGATGTGGAAGATCTGTTCCTGGTCGACCTGGGGTGCACGATAGAGATTTCCCGGCCCTCTGCGCATCCGCGTGAAGCCGCCGCCGTCCTCCTCCCGGATGGACCATTCCCAGAGCCGGGGCGCCCCGTCGGCATGGGCCGCGGTGAAGATGCAGGTCTGGAAGGATTCCAGCCGCTCCAGGCCGGCGCGGAGGGTCACCTGGGCCTGGGCGTGGATGCCCGCGGACGCCAGGGTAAGGAGAACGGACAGACTGGCGAACCAGGATCCAACGGTTTGGTGCATACGACATCCAGGGGCCCAATGCCGTATTTTTTATATATTATTAATAAGTCAAAGTCAAGTGGCGCTTGTTTCTACGGCCACAGCCATCCGAAGGCCGCGCCCACCACCAGCCCGTAGACCAGCCCGTCCACGGCCTCCTTGGCGACGATGCGCCAGGGCTTGCCCATCCATATTGCCGCTGGGCAGGACCCCCCGGCATGCACCAGGAAGGTGATGGCCGCGGCGACCTTGAACACGTGCCGGTGGCTGGCCCCCGGGCCCGAGGTGTGGCCAAGGATGATCGCAACGGCGGCCGAGAGCAGCAGGTTGAAGAGGAACCAGCCGACCAAGGACCTGGCCAGCCGGGGCCTGCCGTTGGCCTGGAGGGTGAGCAGCCCCAGGGGCCCCTCCTCGTATTTCTGCTGGACCTCGGGCTTGCCCATGTCCTCCATGTGGCAGTGGGGCAGGATGTACTGGCCGGGCCCCGGGCTCCCCTTGCGGATGGCGGCCCGGACTTCCTCTTCGTTGGGGAGCTGGAGGTAGTCGGTGTTGTGCCACTTGACGACCATGTGGATGAGGCTGCTGGCCACGAACACCAGCACCGAGGCGAGCAGGACGGGCAACCAGAGGGTGTGCAGGGGAACCATGGCCATTACCTCCAGGCGGTCAGGTTAGACGGAGCTCAACCGGGATGGCAAGCCTGCAGGGAGGATTGGGTCCATATATGCAATACTTGCCTTCTTCGGGCAGGAGGCGGCACTTTCTGGATTCGAGAAAGAATCTCAACCGCAATTTAAAAGAAAGTATTAATATTCTCCTGGCTACCACGCCTACGGGAGCCATGGCCTTCATACGGTCAGACCAGAACGGAAGCCAAGCATGAGTGTTTTCAGCGCCCAGGTGCCCATCCACCGCGTAACCGCCGAGGGCCGCAAGGCGGGCACGGACGAACTGGCCATCGAGGAGCCGCTGGAAATCCAGGTGGAGTTCGCCGGGGCCCAGGGGCGGGAGCGCCGGAGCGTGTCCATCACGATGCGCACGCCGGGGCACGACGAGGAACTGGCCGTGGGGTTCCTGCTCACGGAGGGGATCATCCGGGGGCCTGCGGACCTGCTCGAGGTTCGTTCGCTGCTCTCCGAGACCTCGAGCGACGGAGCCTCCAACGTGGTGCGGGTCTCCCTGCGGGACGGCGTCACCCTCGACCTGCCCCGCATGGACCGGAACTTCTACACGACCTCCAGCTGCGGGGTCTGCGGGAAGGCGTCGATCCAGGCGCTCCGGACGAAATCCGCCTTCCCTCCGGTGTCGGAGCTGACGACCCCCTACCTCCCCGCGGCCCTCCTCAACCTGCTGCCCGGGCGGCTGCGCGAGGCCCAGGAGGTGTTCGCGACCACGGGCGGGCTGCATGCCTCGGCCCTGTTCGACGCCGAAGGGGACCTGGTGGACCTGCGGGAGGACGTGGGGCGCCACAACGCCCTGGACAAGGTCATCGGCCGGGCCCTGCTCGATGACCGGCTGCCCCTGCGGAAGAACCTGCTCCTGGTGAGCGGAAGGGCCAGCTTCGAGCTGGTGCAGAAGGCCTCCATGGCCGGCCTGCCCTTCCTTGGGGCCGTGGGCGCCCCCTCCAGCCTGGCGGTGGAGCTGGCCCGGGAGGCGGGCATGACCCTCGTGGGCTGGCTGAGGGATGGGCGTTTCAATGTCTACACGGGAGTCTGGCGCATCACCTGATCCTTACGGAGCGAACATGCCGCGTCCATCCGAGCTGCCGCCGGTCGAAACCACCACCCCCACCATCTCGGCGCCGCCCTCCGTATCCGGCGGACTTGCCGCGGTGTTCTCGGCCACCCGGCACGCCCTGGAGGAGATGGGTCCCCTGCGGGCCACCGCGGAGCTATTGAAGGTGAACCAGCGCGGCGGCTTCGACTGCCCCGGCTGCGCCTGGCCCGACCCCGACGACCGGCGGGAGCTGGTGGAGTTCTGCGAGAACGGGGCCAAGGCCGTGGCCGAGGAGGCCACTTCGAAGCGGCTCACGCCGGACTTCTTCGCCCGCCACAGCGTCGCGGAGCTGGCCGGGTGGCCGGACCAGGAGATCGGGAAGGCCGGAAGGCTCACCCATCCCATGCTCCTCCGGGAGGAGGCCACCCACTACGAGCCCGTGTCCTGGGACGAGGCCTTCGGCATCCTGGCCGAGGAGCTGGGGGCCCTGCCGACCCCCGATGGCGCCGTCTTCTACACCTCGGGCCGCACCAGCAACGAGGCAGCCTTCGCCTACCAGCTCTTCGCGCGGCTCTACGGCACCAACAACCTGCCGGACTGCTCCAACATGTGCCACGAGTCCAGCGGCGTGGCCATGAAGGAGACCCTGGGCATCGGCAAGGGCTCGGTGACCCTGGAGGATTTCTCGCACGCCGACTGCATCCTCCTCATCGGCCAGAATCCCGGGACCAACCACCCCCGCATGCTCACGACCCTGCAGGCGGCGGCCCAGCGCGGCGCGAAGATCATCAGCCTCAACCCACTCCTGGAGACCGGCATCAAGGCCTTCACCCACCCCCAGAAGTTCTGGACCTGGCTGGGCAACGGCACGCCCATCGCCTCCCTGCACCTGCCCGTGACGGTCAACGGCGACATCGCGGCCCTGAAGGGGATCATGAAGGTGATGCTGGACGCCGAGGACCGGGCCCCGGCCACCGTGTTCGACCTGGCGTTCATCCGGGAGCGCACCCGCGGCTTCGAGGCCTTCCTCGAGGACCTGCGCGCCACGTCCTGGGCGGAGATCACCTCAGGCTCGGGCCTGGAGCGGGAGCGGCTGGAGGCCGCCGCCGCGCTCCTGATGGCCTCCAAGGCCACCATCGCCTGCTGGGCCATGGGCATCACCCAGCAGACCCACGCGGTGGGGTGCATCCAGGAGGTGGTGAACCTGCTGCTCCTGGGCGGGCACCTGGGCCGCAGGGGCGCGGGGGCCTGCCCCGTGCGCGGCCACAGCAACGTGCAGGGCGACCGCACCATGGGCATCTTCGAACGGCCCGCCAAGGCCTTCCTGGACGCCCTGGGCGGGCACTTCGGGTTCGAGCCGCCCCGGCACTTCGGCTTCGACGTGGTGGAGGCCATCCGCGCCATGCACGAGGGCCGGGTCGGCGTGTTCTTCGCCCTGGGGGGGAACTTCCTCTCCGCCACGCCCGATACGGCCTTCACGGCCGAGGCCCTGCGCCGGACCCGCCTGACGGCCCACGTCTCCACCAAGCTCAACCGCTCCCACCTGGTGACGGGGCGGCGGGCCCTCATCCTGCCCTGCCTGGGCCGCACGGAGGTGGACCTCCAGGCGGGTGGGGAGCAGCGGGTCAGCGTGGAGAACTCCATGGGCTACGTGAGCCCCTCCCAGGGGAACCTGGCGCCGGGCTCCCCTCAGCTGCGCAGCGAGGTGGCCATCGTGGCCGGGCTGGCCCGGACCGTCCTCCAGGGCCGCGAGGACCTCCCGGCGGTGGACTGGGAGGGGTGGACCGCCGACTACGGGCGCATCCGCGACCAGGTCGAAAAGGTGGTCCCCGGGTTCGCGGACTACAACCAGCGGCTGCGCGCGGGCGGGTTCTACCTGCCCCACGGGGTGCGCGACCAGCGCCGTTTCGATACGCCCAGCGGCAAGGCCGAGTTCACCGTCCATCCCATTCCCGCGCTGAACCTGCCCGAGGACTGCCTCCTGCTCATGACCCTGCGCAGCCACGACCAGTTCAACACCACGATCTACGGCCAGGACGACCGCTACCGGGGCGTCGCCAAGGGCCGCCGGGTGGTCTTCCTCAACGAGGCCGACCTGGACGCCCGCGGCCTGCTCCCGGGCCAGCGGGTGGACCTCACCAGCCACTTCCAGGGCGAGACCCGCAGGGCCGAGGGCTTCCTCGCCGTGCCCTACGACATCCCCCGTGGCTGCGCCGGCGCCTACTTCCCCGAGGCCAATGTCCTCGTGCCCATCGGCAGCGTGGCCGGGAAGAGCAACACCCCCGCCTACAAGAGCGTCGTCATCACCGTTGCGGCGAGCCGCTGAGGACAGGGGTCCCCCGGGTGTCTTGATGAAAATTTAACGCCACTGGGGTCACTACTTATCCTGCCTTAACGGGGTTCCATGGATATTCGATGTTGGTCTGGATCCGAACGATCCGGCGACCTATGGAGCCATCATGCGAATCTTGCTTACCGCCCTCCTGGCGGGCGGGGCGGTCCTGCCTGTGCCCGGTCAGACGCCCGCCACGAACCCTGACGCCGCCACGCCGGCAGTGCAGAAAGCCCCGGATCCCTTCGCCTTCGCGGATTTCTCCTGGCTGAACGGGAACTGCCGGGAGAAGGATTCCCCCCTGGACACGAAGCTCTTCACCTTGGAGTTCCGGGCCGACGTGAACGCGGTCTACGACTTCAACCACCCCCAGGACCATACCCTCGTGGGGTCCAGCGAACTGGGCCGGACGAACGAGGTCCAGGTCCAGCAGCTGGGCATCGGGGGTGATTTCCACTATGACAACGTGCGGGGCCGGGTCCTGACCCAGTTCGGCCTCCTGTCCACCATGACCCCCCGCAATGACGCCAGCACGGCCCTGGGCCAGTGGCAGACGGGCGACGCCTACCGGTCGGTCTCGGAAGCCTACGGCGGCTACCACTGGGACGTTATGAGCGGGCTCAACCTCGATGCGGGCATCTTCATGTCCTACATCGGCCTCTTCAGCTTCTACAACTTCGACAACTGGGCCTACCAGCCCTCCTACGTCTCCTCCAACACGCCCTGGTTCTTCAATGGCCTGCGCGCCCAGTTGTTCCCTTCGGACCGGCTGAAGGTGGAACTCTGGCTCACCAACGGGTGGCAGTCCTACAACATGTTCAACAATACGCCCGGCCTGGGGGCTTCCCTGTGGTGGCGTCCCAATGGGAGCCTCGCCTTCATCTCCAACAACTACTTCCTGGGCGCGGACACCTTGGGCAATCAGAAACGCACCCGCCGGCACACGGACAACAGTATCGAGGTCAAGTACTACGATCATCCCGGCCCGGGCCTGGACAAGATGGCCATGTCCTTCACCTTCGATCTGGGTGATGAACAGGGGGGTGGGGTCAGCCGCTCCGGCGCCCCGGGCGAACCCAAGCAGTATTTCGCGGGATGGATGCTCTACAACCGCTTCTGGTTCGCCAACGACCGGCATGCCCTCAGCCTCGGGGGCGGAGCCATCACGAACCCGGGGCGCTACCTGGTGTTGATGCCCCCCATCAACGGCGCCACCGCCGCATCGGGGACCCCCTACTTCACGGAAAACCCCGGCGATCCCTTCCATGCCTGGGACTGGTCGGCCACCTACGACTACATGCCGAGCCAATACTTCACCCTGCGCGCCGAGTTCAACCGCCGGGGCGCCAGCGTTCCGTACTTCAGTGGTCCTGGGGGCGTGACCCCGCCCGGCGGCAACCAGGGGGCGGCGGGATCCGCCGTTCCCGACTGGACCCCGGACCTTCGCAAGACCGAGAGCCGCCTCACCGGAGCTCTCATGGTCAAATTCTGAAAGGAAATGGCATGTTCGCAACCCTCCTGGCCGCTGCCCTGGTGGCCTCATCCGCCAACAGCCGCTGCCCCGTCACGGGCCTGCCTGTGACGAACCACCGGCTCCACCATTACGTGACGGTGAAGGGGCGCCCCTACTACGTCCATGACCGCGAGGCCGCGAACCGGCTCCGCCAATGCCCGGACTGCTACCTGGCCAAGGACGGCACCCCGCTCAACGGTGCGTCCTGCCCGACCGCTCGGTAAGTTAACGGCTGGCGCCGGAGCCTCGGCCTGGCAGCAGCCGGTCAGGCATCATCCCCGGACCAAGGCTTTCGTGACCCCGCTTCCATAGGCCGCGCGACCCCCTTGCGTTAAGCTGTGGGGAAAACACGAATCCTGAAAGGAGGCCGGGGCATGGCCGCCACCTTCCGCTCCAAGGTCGACACCTGGCTGTATGTGCTGATGGCGGTGATGGCGGGCGTCCTGCTCTCCGTCGCCTGGAGGATCCTGCAGGAGCGTGTGCCCGGGCTCTGGGCGCTGGCCCTGTTCCTCGTCGCGGTGGGGGTGGTGCTGCCCGTGTCCCTGCTGTTCTCCACCTCGTACACCCTGGACGGGACGACCCTCCTCGTGCGCAGCTCCTTTTTCACCTGGCGCATTCCGGTCGCGGAGATCACGGGGCTGGAACGGACCAACGACCCCCTTTCCAGCCCGGCCCTATCCTTTGATCGCTTGCGGATTTCCTACGGGAACGGGCAGTCCCTGATGATCTCCCCCAGAGACCAGACCGCCTTTCTCGAGGCCCTGCTCAAGCTGGCCCCGGGCCTCACGGCACCGAGGTAGGATCACGGCTCACGCCGCCGGATCTTCCCGAGCGCCGCTTCCAGGGCGTCCAGGGCCTCCCTGGAAGGCTCGGGGGCGGGGGTCAGGGCCCGCTTGGACAGGCCGGGCAGGGCCTCCAGTCCGCGCACGAAGGCGCGGCAGGCCCAGCACAGGAGGAGGTGGAACCGGATGCCGAGGCGCTCGGTGAGGGTGAGGGTCCCCTCCCGGCTTTCGGTGGCCAGGAGCTGGACGTCGCGACAGCTGGGCATGAGCTTCACGGGCGGCCTCCCAGGACGAAGGTGCGCAGGCGGGTCTGCAGGTGGACCCGGGCGCGGTGCAGGCGCTGGCGCACGGCGGCGGGGGCCAGACCCAGGTGGCGGGCGATAGCCGAGGTCTCCCAGTCCTCAAGGTCCCTGAGCACGAAGACCTCCCGGTGGCCATCGGGGAGCTCGTCCAGGGCGGCCAGCATGCATTCCCGCATCTCCCGCTGCTCGGCCAGGCCGTGGGCCTCGGCCTCCACGTGCCATTCGGGGCCCTGGACCTCCTGGTGATGGCCATGCTCGTCGAAGGGGCCCAGCCCGTAGTCCGTGGGTTCCGGGGCCCGGGCGCGGGTGCGCCGGTGCATGAGGGCGGAGTGGATGCAGACCTTGTAGGCCCAGCTGGAGAAGCGGCTGCGGCCCTCGAAGCGGGGCAGATCTCGGTACATGCCGATGAGGGCGTCCTGGAGCGCGTCCTGGGCGTCGGCGGCGTTGCCCAGGATCCGGTTGATGCCGTTGTGGAAGAGGCTGAGATGGGGGCGCACGAGGTCTCCGAAGGCGTCCGAGTCGCCTTGGGCCGCCCGTTGGATGAGTTGTTCCTCGCCTGTCAGGGTTTCATTCATTCATGACAGGTTAGCTCGAAAACCGGCGATGGCGCCCGCTTTCCGCAGGGAGGCCAGGAGACTGAAGGCCCGGGCGGGGTCCGGTTCGCCCAGGGCGGCGAGGACCTCCCCCAGGGGGCGCGGGTCCACCAGGAGGGCGGCGGTGGCCGGGGTGAGCTCCAGGAGCTGGAACAGGCCCTCCCCGTCCCGGTAGGCGAGGAGGTGGGTGGCGCCGGCTTCGGGGCGGGGGCGCTCTTCCGTGGCCCGGTGGACGGCATGGGTGTATGCGACCACCTGGGCCGCCGGGTCCAGGACCACCCTGGCCCCGGGAGCGGGGTCGGGGGCCAGGCCCGGGGGCGCCGGCGCGTCCTCGGCACGGTAGACGAGGGTCTCCAGGAGCTCGAAATGGACCAGTTCCAGGAGCCAGGGCCAGCGGTCCCTCCCCCAGGCCGTGTCCACGAGCCAGCCCAGGAAGGTGGGGGCGATATCCCGGTAGTGGCGGCTGGTGACGCATCGTGCCGCCAGAAAGGTGTCGAGACAGCCGGCCCAGGCGTCCTCCGCCTCCAGCAGGGCCACGGTCACGGGGAAGACCGTTTCCAGGGGATCCGCCAGGCCGTCCCGCACCAGCTCCCGGTAGGCCAGGAGGCCCTCGCGGCAGCCGTCAAGGAGCTCCAGTCGCGGGGGCTCGGCCTCCAGGACGAGGGACGCCAGGGATCGCTGCAGGCCGAGGGTGGTGGGCTCAGGCATGGGCCGCCGCCGGCAGGAAGGCTGCGTCATAGGCGCCCTGGAGGGTCTCCCGCTCCGCGAGGAGTTCGGCCAGGTCCGGGATGTGGCTGTCCCGCTCCAGGAGCACCGGGACCCGCCGCCCGAGGCGCTGGAGGGTCCACTGCATGAGCTTGAGCACCGGCTGGATCACCGGGGCCCCGTGGGTGTCGATGACGAGGTCGCCGCAGCGCTTGTGGCCGGCGATGTGCATCTGGACCACCCGGTGGAGGGGCATGGCGGCGAGCCATGCGCGGGGATCGAAGCCGAAGTTGAGGGCGTTGACGTAGACGTTGTTGAGGTCCAGCAGCCAGCCCACGTCGGCCCCTTCCAGCACCTCGGTGATGAACTGCCCTTCGGTCAGCTCCGGGCGCCCCAGGGGGGCGTAGTAGGTGATGTTCTCGAGGATGAGGGGCACGGGGAGCCGGGCCTGGAGGTCCCGGGCCCGGGCGGCGGTGTGCCGCGCGGCCTCGCGGGTGAAGGGCAGGGGGAGGAGGTCGTGGAGGCAGGCGCCGTCCACGCTGGTGAAGCACAGGTGCTCCGAGTGCCACGGGGTCCCGGTGCGGGTTAGGAACGCGCCCAGCTCCCCGAGGTAGGCTTCGTCCCAGGGGTCGAAGCCCCCCACGGACCCGGCCAGGCCGTGGGTGAGCACGGGGTCCCGGTCCAGGATCGACCCGCACCACCGCGCATGGCGGCCCCCCTCGCCGATGAGGTTCTCCGGGCAGGTCTCCCAGAAGGGCACGCCCTGGGCGCCCTCCCGGGCCACGGCCTCCATGTGGGGACGGCGCAGGCCGAGCCCGACTCCGGTGAAGGGGGTGGGTGCCATGTCCGGCCTAGGACTTGGGGGCGTCGGGGGCCTTCTTGTCGGCGGCGGGCTTCTTGTCCTTGCCGCAGCTGCCGTCCTTGCCGCAGGAACCGTCCTTGGCGGCCTTCTTGGCCTTGCCGCAGGAACCGTCCTTGGCCACCTTCTTGTCCTTGCCGCAGGAACCATCCTTGGCGGCCTTCTTGCCCTTGCCGCAGGAGCCGTCCTTGCCGCAGCTGCCGTCCTTGGCGGCCTTGCCGTCCGCGGCGGGGGCGTCCTTCTTCATGTCCTGCCCGCTGCAGCTGCCGGCCATGGTGTAGGCGGCGTCGGCATGGGTGGCCACGGGGGTGGCGGCGAAGTCCGGCGTCCCGGTGAGCAGGATGGCGCCCGCGCCGAAGAGGGTGGCTGCCCCGATGAGCTTGGTGATCATGATTCCTCCGTGCGGCCTGCGCCGCTTTTGGAACCAAACCTCACCGCCGGCCCGATGCCGGCGGAATGAGACTTGGATTCAGTTGCTACGGATTAGGGTGCACCCCATTCAGCGGGTGTGACAAGAATTAAAAGGGCCGCGTTTCAGAACTCCGGGGGGCGGATGGTCTGGAGGTAGTCCGTGAGCAGCCTGTGGCTGCGCAGGGCGGCCCGGTGCCTCTTCTGATAGATGTAGAAGCGGTCCGACCGGGGCCGGGTGCCGGGCAGGACCGCCTCCAGGGCGCCCCGCTCAAGCTCCCCCAGGACGCTGTAGGTGGGCGCCAGCAGAACGCCCAGGCCCTCCACGGCGGCGTTGATCATGGCCCGGATGTGGTTCACCTCGATGATCCGGTTCAGCTCCGGGGGGTCCTCCTGGGGCAGGGCGAGCAGGAACCGGTGCCACCAGGCCCCGGGCTTGTCCAGGGAGAGGATGGGGCAGGCGCCCAGGTCCCGGGGCCGCAGGATGGGGTGCGCCGCCAGGAAGGACGGCGCGGCCGCCACCACGTAGGTCTCGCGGAACCAGGGGACCCTGAGCAGGCCGGGCTGGAGGTGCTCCTGGCAGTCGATGACCACGTCCAGGTCGTCGCGCAGCAGCGGGGTGAGGAGGTCGTGGGCCAGGGTGAAGTCGATCTCGATGGCCGGGTGTTCGGCCAGGAAGGGACGGATGTGGCGCATGAGGATGCTGCTGCCGAACTCGACCGTGGCCCCCAGGCGCAGGCGCCCCGCCGCGGGGGCCAGGCCCAGGTCCTCGGTGGCCGAGGCCAGGGTGGCGAAGACCTGCTCGCAGGCCTGGAACAGGCGCCGGCCGTCCTCCGTGAGGCGCACCTCCCGGCCGCCCCGCTCCACGAGGCCCACCCGGGCGGTGGCCTCCAGCTTGGCGATGGCGTGGCTGATGGCCGACTGGGTCACGTGGAGCCGCTGGGCGGCCCGGGTGAAGCTGCCGGTGGTGCCCAGGGCGTGGAAGGCCCGTAATTGATACAGATCAAGCTGATTGGCCATAGGTATGAATTATACTCATGTACGGCGTGAATGGAATGAATTTGAGAATCGTTCGCGGCAGGCGTATTACTTTAGGCAAGGAGCTGACCCCATGAGCGACGCAATGCGCAAGATCCTGGCCGAGCTGGGCATCGAGGACAAGAACCCCGGCGGTTTCAACGGGGAGTGGCTGGCCGGAGGGCGGGACCAGGAAGTGGTCTCCCCCGTGGACGGCACGACCCTGGCCACCGTCACCAACATCTCCCAGGCGGACTTCGACGTCGTCCTGGGGCGCTGCCGGGAGGCCTTCCTGTCCTGGCGCCTGGTGCCAGCGCCCAAGCGGGGCGAGGTGGTGAAGGAGCTGGGCGACGAACTGCGCCGCAACAAGGCGGCCCTGGCGGAGCTGGTGACCCTGGAGATGGGCAAGACCCTCCGGGAGGGCCTGGGCGAGGTGCAGGAGATGATCGACATCTGCGATTTCGCCGTGGGGCTCTCCCGGCAGCTGTACGGCCTGACGATGCCCAGCGAGCGCCGCATGCACCGCCTGCAGGAGCAGTGGCACCCCCTGGGCGTGGTGGGCGTGATCACCGCCTTCAACTTCCCCGTGGCCGTATGGAGCTGGAACACCGCCCTGGCCCTGGTGTGCGGCGACACGGTGCTGTGGAAGCCCTCCAGCAAGACGCCGCTCACCGCCCTGGCCTGCACCCGCATCGCCGAGCGGGTGTTGCGCAAGTTCGGGTTCGACCCCGCCATCTGCAGCCTGGCCATCGGCAGGGGCAGCGACATCGGCGACCTCATCAACACCGATCCCCGGGTGGCGCTGGTCTCGTACACGGGCTCGGTCCCGGGCGGGCGCCACGTGGGCAGGCTCGTGCAGGAGCGCTTCGGCCGGCACATCCTCGAGCTGGGCGGCAACGGCGCGGTCATCGTCAGTGCGAAGGGCGACCTGGAGACGGCCCTCACCTCCGTCTACTTCGGCGCCATCGGCACCGCAGGCCAGCGCTGCACCTCCACCCGGCGGGTGATCATCCACGCGTCCATCTACGACACCTTCGTGGGCCGGCTCAAGGCCATGTATGCGAAGACCCGCATCGGAGACCCGAGGGACGACCGGAACCTCATGGGCCCGGTGGTCGACCCGGGGGCGGTGGCGACCCTGCTGGAGGCCATCGCGACGGTGAAGGCCCAGGGCGGGACGATCCTGGCCGGGGGCGAGCGCCTGGACCTCCCCGGCGGGTGCTATGTGACCCCCTGCCTGGCGGAAGTGGCCGCGGACCTGCCCATGACCCGGGAGGAGACCTTCGCGCCGATCCTCTACCTCATCCGGTACGACACCCTCGAGGAGGCCATCCGGATCCAGAATGACGTGCCCCAGGGGCTCTCCAGCGCCATCATCACCAACGACCTGCTGGAGGCCGAGCTCTTCCTGTCCGCCGCCGGCAGCGACTGCGGCCTGGCCAACGTCAACACCGGCACCAGCGGCGCCGAGATCGGCGGGGCCTTCGGCGGGGAGAAGGAGACCGGCGGCGGCCGCGAAAGCGGATCGGACGCCTGGAAGGGCTACATGCGAAGGCAGACCAGCGCGCTCAACTTCAGCGGCAAGGTGGAGCTGGCCCAAGGCATAACCTTGGAGCTTTGATTTTTTCAGCGTAGGCTGGAGCGTCCTTTCTGTGGCCCCGCCATGCGCATCCTCATCGTCGACGACGAACCCCTCCTTCTCCTGGCCCTCCAGCGCTCCTTCCGCGCCGGGGAGCCCGGCTGGGAGGTGGTCCTGGCCCGGTCGGGGGTCGAGGCGCTGGAGCAGCTGAGGCTGCAGCCCTTCGACGTGCTGGTGTCGGACATCACGATGCCCGGCATGGACGGGATGGCCCTCCTGGCCCAGGTGCGGGCGGATCCCCTGCTTACCGACACGACGGTGATCTTCATGACCGCCAAGGACGACCGCGAAAGCATGCGCGCCGGCATGACGGCGGGGGCCGACGACTACCTCACCAAGCCCTTCACGCCCGCCGAGCTCCTGGCCGCCATCACGGGCCGGCTCCGGCGCCGGGAGCTGGTGCCCTTGAAGACCACGGAGGCGCGCCAGTCCCGGGAGCAGCTGGATGCGCTGCTCACGGAACGCGAGCGGGAGGTCCTGGCGCAGATCGGCCAGGGGCTGGTCACCAAGGAGATCGCCGCGGCCCTGGGCATCAGTCCCCGGACGGTGGACGTGCACCGCACCAACCTCATGCGCAAGCTGGACCTCCACAACGCCACGGCCCTGACGCGGCTGGCGATCAAGGCGCAGCTGGTATGAGGAATGATTAGGTAATACACCGTATGGTGAAAGCAGCCCCCGGCGCGTACCTTCATGACTGCAGGACGCCAGGGGAGAGACCATGAACAGCACGATCAGGAGATCTTCAGGGAGGCTGCGCCGCCCTGGGTCCGTGGGTGGCTGGGGAGGCTACCGCGAGGCCGTCCTGGCGGAGCGGAGGGATCCCCTGGAGCGGGCGGTCACAGACCTGTGCACGCCGATCCAGTTCCTGGACGTCAACCTGGCCTTCCTGCGGACGTCCCACGAACGTTTGTCCAGCCTGCTTGAACTGCACCGCGCCTTTCTCCGCCAGCATCCGGCCGGGGGTGAGACGCTGCGGGCGGCCGATGACGATCCGGAGGTGGCCTTCTTCGCCGCCGAGACGCCACGGGCGCTGGAGGAGTCGGAGGCCGGCCTGGCCACGGTGTCGCGCCTGGTGGTGGCGATGAAGAAGCTCGCCAGGGGCGAGGGCCCGGGTGAAAATGCGGAGGAGGCTCCGGCCTCGAGCGAAGGGGGCAATCATGCCGGCTAAGGTTCTGTTCGTGGATGATGACCAGCTGGTGCTGAAGGTGGTCGAGCGTTCCTTCGGAGGGAGGTTCGACCTCACCACCGCCCGTTCCGCCCAGGAGGCCCTGGCCATCGTCCGGGAGGCGCCGCTCTTCGCGGTCATCGTCTCCGACATGCGGATGCCGGGCATGGACGGCATCGAGCTGCTCCAGGAACTGAAGGTCATCTCGCCGGACTCCACCCGGATCATGCTCACCAGCGAGGGGGACCAGTTGTCGGCCATGGAGGCCGTGAACTCCGGCCGGGTGTTCCGGTTCCTGACCAAGCCCTGGAACGAGGAGGCCCTGGAGGCGATCCTCGAGGCGGGTGTCCAGCAGCACGAACTGGTCACCTCCAGCCGGGTCCTGCTGGAGGAGACCCTGGCCGGCAGCGTCCAGATGCTGGTGGACCTGCTCTCGGTCTTCGATCCCAAGGCCTTCGGCCAGGCCCAGCGCGTCAAGGACTATGCCCTGAAGGTGGCGGCCAGGCTGGGCGCCCCCGGCCACTGGGACCTGGAGCTGGCGGCCCTGCTGGCCCCCGTGGGCCGCATGGCCATTCCCCTGGCCATCCAGTCCAAGGTGAACTGGGGGGAGCAGCTCACGGTCGGGGAGCGGGAGATCGTGGACCGCGTGCCCGAGACCGGCGCCCGCATCGTGGGCAACATCCCCAGGCTCCAGCCCGTGGCCCGGGTCATCCGCTACATGAACAAGGACTTCGATGGCGGGGGCTACCCCGAGGAGGCGGTGGCCGGCGAAGGCATCCCCCTGGAAGCCCGGATCCTGCGCGTGGTCACCGCCTTCCTGGGCGGCCTGGAGGCCCGTGGCTCGAGGCTCGTGGTCCTCGAGCAGCTCAAGCTGGCCGAAGGCCTCTACGATCCCAATGTGCTGGACGCCCTGGAACAGGTGCTGCGCGTGCCGGAAGCCGGCGGCGAACCCCGGAAGGCCCTGCCGCTGCGCCACCTGGAGCCGGGGATGCGCCTGGTGGAGGACCTCTGCACACCCGGCGGCGCCCTGGTGCTCGCCGCCGGCACCACCCTGGCGCAGATCCACCTGGAGCGCCTGCGCAGCGTGGCGGCCATCACCCGCATCCCGGAACCGGTGCTCGTCGACTGCGGTTGAGGCCCGCAAGGCCATTGAAATTTATTCCCCGCCGACCGGATCTTGACCGATATTGACACTAGCGGGTCGCTCAGGTGGTACCCACTCGTCCAATAACCCTTCTTCCCCCGGAGGTCGGCATGACCGCGTCCTGTTTCCGTACTGCGCTGTTGGCAATCACGCTGGCCTTCGGGGCGGGCACCCTCGAGGCCGCCCCACCCGCGCGCCCGACGATCACCGCCATCACCCTCACGCTGGACGATGGCCGTGGGTATGCCGTCTCTCCCCAGCAACTGGCAGATCCCAAAGGGGGAGCCATCTTCTGGGGGACCTGGGCCGTGACCAACATCCTGGCGCCCCACTTCATGTTCGAGCCCCAGGACGGGGTTTCGGCCCGCAGCGTGATGGACCTTTGGACGGCGCCCGGCGCTTCCGGGCAGCTGCCGGCCTTCCTGGTCAATACCGCCGCCGGCCCCGTCTACCCGCTGGATCCTGGGGGCCCGCAGGCCATTGCGGGTTCCGCCCTCCGCCCCCAGGTCCAGGCGATCCTCGTCGGGTTTGCCGACGGGCGAACCCTCGCTCTGAACCAGCTCGCCCTGACCGATGGCCGCTCGGGCGTCCTCATCTGGAACGACTTCGCCGTGGCCTCCTTGTTCATTCCCTTCTACTTGATGAACCCGAGCCTGCCCACCCGGCCCGGCGACGTGCTGCGGCTGTGGAACCAGCCGGTGACGGCCCCGGGCCAGGCCAAGAAGGCAGCCAGCGCCGTGGAACTGCCGGCCTACATGGTCAAGCCCCAATGCATGCCGCAGTATCCTGTGGCGGATTGAGGGGCGCGGTCAGCGGGTGGCCAGCTCCTCAAGGCCTTGAAGGGCGGGCTGGTAACCCGGATCCCACCACAGACACTCCAGGAGGATCCGCCGGGCCAGGGCCCGGCGGCCCTGGGCTCCCCGGGGTTCGAGCCTGGCCCAGGCCAGCTGGACCTGGGCCGCCATGACCAGGGTGGCGGGCTTGCGGCCCGCCAAGGTGATGGCTCGGGTGGCCTCTCGGTCGGCAATGGCCAGATAGGTGGACCGGGCCCCGGCCTCGGGCGTCCAGCGGGCCCACAGCAGCGCCGCCCGCGCCCGGAAGAGGCTCGTGCGCCAGTCACCGTTGACCCGGTCGGCGGCCTGGGCCTCCACCTCAGCCAGGGTGGCCAAGGGGTTCCTGTCCCGGGCGGCCAGCTCCTCGCAGCGGAGCAGGCCCACCTCCGCCAACCCGTCCAGGGGGGCGGCGGAGGACCCGTTCAGGCGATGTGCCGTTTGGTAGCTCGCTTCAGCTGCCAGCAGCTCCTCGGTGGCGGGCAACCGCTTGAGGATGCGGTACTGGGCCAGGGCCAGGTGGGCGTTGCCCTGGCTGAAGGGGAAATCAAAACGAGCGGGAGCCATGCGCACGGCCAGGTCCAGGCTCGCCAAGGCGCGCCTGACCACGGGTTCCGGATCGATAGCGTGGCTGGCCTGGAATTCCGCCAACTCCACCCGGATTCCCCCCCGGAAGCCTTCAAGATCGGCCACCTTGGGGTAGCGCCGCGCCAGGGACACGAGGGTGTCCAGGGCCTGGGCCACCACGGGTGACGGGTCCTGGCCCCGGAGGGTCTCGTACTCCACCCGGGCCCAGAGGACCGAGGCATAGGGGTCGAACAGCTCGAAGGGCGCCGAGTCCCCCTGCAGGGCCCTCTGGAGCAGCGTCATGGCCCGGGTGAGGGCGGGACGGGGATCCTGGCCCGCGTTCATGGCGTCGTAGGCCTGCACTTGAAGGCCCGCCGCCAGCGCGCCCAGGGCCTCGGGGTGGTCCGGGTTGGCCTGGAGGGTCGTCTCCGCCAGGGCGATGGCCCGGGCCAGGGGTTCGACCCGCTCCCTGGGTTTGAGCCCATGGGCGCGTTCGATTTCGCCCCACACCTGCCGAACGTCGGGGCCGGGCCCCACGGGCTCGATCTCCCTCCAGCGCCCGCAGGCGGCCAGCAGGGCCCGGTAGGCGTCCGGTAGGTTCCGGCCATCCCGCCGCCGCTGGACCAGTTCCTCCTGCCAGTGGCGGGCCTCCAGGTCGCAGAGCCCGGGGTCGCTGGGGGCGAGGGCCGAGGCGGCTTCCAGGGCCAGGCCGGCGTTGCGGAAATGCAGGGCGGCGGCGCGGGGGTCCGGCGCCTGGCGGGCCAGGTCCAGCTCCACCTCCGCCTCCAGGGCCCGGGCTTCATAGAACCACGGCGCGACGTGCTGGGTGGCGCCGGCGGACCTCAGAGCCAGCGCGAAGTGGCGCTCATAGAGGGCCAGCAGGCCCTCCTGGAAATCGCCGGGTTCCAGGGTGCTGCCGCGGCCCTGGCGGAGCAGCGCCACGGCCGGGTCGCGCAGGGTTTCCTCCAGTTCCCGGATCCGCTCCTGCCGGAGGCTGGGGTCCTGGAGGGCCCTGGCTTTCAGGAGGCCCCGCGCATACAGGCTGCCCAGGGCCTTCCCCCGCGCATAACTGACGTCCTTGACCTGATAGCCGGCCGACCAGGCTCGGTCCAGGTGCTCCCGGGCCCGTTCCGGTTCGTCCAGGGCCAGATAGGCCCGGCCCAGGGCATAGTTTCCCGGTCCGGTGGCCTGGCCTCCGGCCTCCAGGACCTCCCGTTCCATCGCCCGGATCCGGCCCCGGACCTGGGCCATTTCGGGGCGGATCGGATGCCTCGGTTCCAACAGCGTGTACCGGACCAGGGCCTCGATCCGTTCGGCTTCCTGGCCGAAGTGGCCGGCCCACTGGGCCCGGTTTGAGGCCGTCAGGCGAGCGTGGAACCACAGGGCGCCCAGGGTGCCCGCCACCACGAGGGCCACGGCCCCGAGCAGGGTGAAGACCTTGTGCTTCCGGAGATACTTGCCCGTTCGGTAGAGGTAGGTGGAGGGCCTGGCCAGGATCGGCTCCCCTTCCCGGAAGCGCCTCAGGTCCTCCGCCAGGGCGCGGGCGCTGGCGTAGCGCTGGGACGGCTCCTTCTCCAGGCATTTCATGACGATGGTCTCGAGATCGCGGTGGATGGCCGGCACGACGCTCCGCAGGGGCGGCACCTTCTCCTCCTGGACCAGGCGGATGCCCTCCAGGGGCCCGGCCCAGTGGAAGGGCGGCGCGCCCGCGAAGAGCTCGTAGAGGGTCACTCCCAGGGCGTAGAGGTCGGTGCGGCGGCCGATGGCGGCCAGATCGCCCCTGGCCTGCTCGGGGGCCATGTAGAGGGCCGTGCCCAGGACGGTGCCGTCGAGGGTGTCGCTGGTCTTGGCCAGGTCATGGGCCAGTCCGAAATCCAGGATGCAGGGGTTCCAGACGCCTTCCGGGGTCCGCTCCACCATGATGTTGGCCGGCTTGAGATCCCGGTGGATGAGGCCCAGGCGGTGGGCGGCGTGCATGGCGTCGGCCACTTTCTCCATGACCTCCAGCTTCTCGGCATCCTTGAGTTCGGGGGCCACCTTGTCCAGGTTCCGGCCGTCGATGAACTGCATGGCCACATACGACTGGCCCTGCCACTCCTTGGCTTCGAACACCTTGCAGATGTTGGGATGGTCCACCCGGGCCTGGTTGCGGGCCTCCTCCATGAGGGCCGAGACCCGGCCCGGGTCCACGCGGCGCAGGAACTTGAGGGCCACCGGACGCCGGAGGGTGGGATCGAAGGCCTTGAAGATGCGCCCCATGCCGCCTTCGCCCAGAAAGGTCAGGTCCGTATACTGGTTCCACTTCGGCAGGGTGAGCCTGGCAAGGATCTGCCGTCCCAGGTTCATCCGGGGCTCGAAGAAGCCTCCGGATCCTTCCGCTTCCTCCTCGTCCTCCTCCTCACGGGGCCGGCTCGCCCGTGACGGCCAGGCCGGGCGGGTCCTGGCGTCCTGGAGGACGGCTCCCGCGGGGGCCTGGGCCTCCGCCTTCAGGAAGACTTCCAGCTCGGCCACCTGGGTCTCCAGGTAGGCCAGCGTCTCCAGGGGCAGCCTGGCCAGCAGGGCCTTCCGGACGGCATCCTCGCTCACTGCGGAGAGGGCCGAAGGCGTCAGGTCCCCCAGGAGCAGGGCCATGCCCAGGAGCCTGGCCTGGTGCTCGGCCTCCGGATCACGCTGCCCTGGCCGCTCCATCGTTTCCCACCCCCCCGTGAGCATACGGTTGAGTTCCTCAAACAGCCATCGTTCCATGCCTACCGGGGTGGCCGCCGGGAAATGGAATTGAACCAGTTGCCCGCTCGCTTGATAACCACGGGGAGGGGGCGGAGCTTCGTCACGAAGTCCCAACCCTCCGGCGTCAGGAGGTAGCGCCCGGGGAGGCCTGACGGGTCCGGCTTCAGGAGGCCCCGGAGGAGGAGGTGGTCCACCTGGCCCTTGCTGGCCAGGGTCTTCTGGTCGGGCACCTCCGGCAGCCGCAGCATGGGCGGCCCCGAAGCGGTGCGTTCCTCCTTCACGATGAGGCGCCCTCCCGCAGCCCGGGCGACATTCATCAGGTACCGCTCGTCGGCGCCCACCGGATTGCCCCGCTTCAGGCGCAAGGCCCGGAAGGAGAAGCCCAGGATGGCGAGGCCGGCGCCGCAGGCCAGGCCCAGGAGGAACGTGAAGATGCTCATCCTGAGATCCTAGCACTGGGGGGCGCCGTCCTCGCCGAGGGCTAGGTGAGCTCCCGGCGCTTCCAGAGGTAGTAGACCGCCGGATAGACCAGCAGCTCCAGCACGAAGCTCGTGGCCAAGCCCCCCACCATGGGCGCGGCCACGCGCTTCATGACGTCGGCGCCCGTGCCGGTGGACCACATGATGGGCAGCAGGCCCATGAAGGCGGCGCAGACGGTCATGGCCTTGGGGCGCACGCGCTTGACGGCGCCATGGATGATGGCCTCCACGAGGTCGGAGTCGGTGTTCAGGCGTTTGTCCCGGCGGGCCTCGTCGTGGGAGAGGTCCAGGAACAGCAGCATGAAGACCCCCGTCTCCGCGTCCAGGCCCAGGAGCGCGATGAGCCCGACCCACACCGCGATGGACGTGTTGTAGCCCAGGAACCACATGAGCCAGAAGGCCCCGATGGCCGAGAAGGGCACCGCGAGCATCACCAGGCCGGCCTTGAACGTGCTCCGGGTGTTGGCGTAGAGCAGGCCGAAGATGAGCACCAGCGTGATGGGCACGATCACCTTCAGGCGCTCCTTGACCCGGATCATGTTCTCGAACTGGCCGCTCCAGGTCAGGCTGTAGCCGCTGGGCAGCTTCAGGTCCTTGTCCACGACGGCCTTGGCGTTGCGCACGAAGGTCCCCACGTCGGTCTTCGAGGTGTCGAAGTCGACGAGGACATAGCCGCTGAGCAGGGCGTTCTCGTCCCGGATCATGCCGGGGCCCGCGACCAGCCTCAGGTCGGCCAGCTCCTCCATGGGCACGGTGTTCCCGTTGGGCAGGGGCACCAGCACCCGGTTCAGGGAGTTCACGCTCTCCCGGTAGTCGCGGGCATAGCGCACGTTGACGGGGTAGCGGGCCCGGCCGTCGAAGACCGTGGTCTGGTTGTCGCCGCCGATGGCGGTCATGACCATCATGTTGGCCTCCTCCACGCTCACGCCATAGCGGGCCAGCTGGTCCCGCTTGAGCTCGAAGTCCAGGAAGTAGCCTTCCGCGGTGCGTTCGGCGAGGGCGCTGCGCGTGCCGGGGACCTTCTGGAGGAGGCTCTCGGCCTCCACGGCGACCTGCTGGATGACCTTCAGGTCGGGCCCCAGGATCTTGAGGCCGACCGGGGTCCGGATGCCCGTGGAGAGCATGTCGATGCGGGCCTTGATGGGCATCGTCCAGGCGTTCGGGATGGCCGGGAGCCGCACGGCGCGGTCCAGGTCGTCCACGATGTCCTCCTCCGTGATGCGGTCCCTCCAAAAGGACCGGAAGAGGCCCTTGAGCCAGTCCGGGGCCCAGGAGGAGTACCAGCGCCGGCGCTCCCGCCACTGGTCCTCGGGCTTGAGCTCGATGACGGTCTCCATCATGGAGAAGGGGGCCGGATCCGTCGCCGTGTCGGCGCGGCCGGCCTTGCCGAAGACCCTGGACACCTCCGGGACGGTGCGGATGAGCCGGTCCTGGACCTGGAGGATGCGCTGGGCCTCGGTCTGGCTGAGGCCCGGGAGGGTCGAGGGCATGTACAGGAGCGTGCCTTCCCCGAGCCGCGGCATGAACTCGGAGCCCAGGTGGAGGAAGACCGGGACGGTCGCCACGACCATGAGCACGGCCACGGCGATGGTGGCCCTGGCGTGCCTGAGCACGAAGCGGCAGGGGGGCTCGTAGATCCGGTGGAGGAGGCGGCTGACGGGATGCTTCTCCTCCGGGTAGTAGGTCCCCACCAGGGCCTGGGTGGCGGTCCAGGCCAGCCACCTGGGCCTGAAGGTGAAGGGGTCCATGCGGGCGAAGAGCATGCGCATGGCCGGGTCCACGGTCAGGGCGAGGAGGGCCGCGATGGCCATGGCGAAGTTCTTGGAGTACGCCAGGGGCCGGAAGAGCCGCCCTTCCTGGTCCACCAGGGTGAACACGGGCAGGAAGGCGATGGCGATGACCAGCAGGGAGAAGAAGACGCTGGGGCCCACTTCCAGGAGGGCCTCCAGCCGGACCTTGTGGAAATCCCCCACCCGGCCGCCGCTGACCCAGTGTTCCAGCTTCTTGTAGGCGTTCTCCACCTCCACGATGGCCCCGTCCACCAGCACGCCGATCGAGATCGCGATGCCGGCCAGGGACATGAGGTTGGCGTTCTGGCCCAGGAGCAGCATGGGGATGAAGGCCAGGGCCACGGCCAGCGGGATGGTGACGATGGGCACCACGGCCGAGGGGATGTGCCAGAGGAAGATGAGGATGACGATGGAGACGACGATCATCTCCTCGACCAGCTTGTCCTTGACGGTGGCGATGGCCTTCCGGATCAGGGTGGAGCGGTCGTACACCGGGACCACCTCGACCCCCGCGGGGAGGGAGGCCTTCAGGTCCTTCAGCTTGTCCTTCACGCGGCTGATGACGTCCATGGCGTTCTCGCCCTGGCGCATCACGACGATGCCGCCCACGGCGTCCCCCTGGCCGTCCAGGTCCGCGAGGCCCCGGCGCATGTCCGGCCCCAGGCTGACCGTGGCCACGTCCGACAGGCGGATAGGGGTCCCGCTCTCCGACTTCAGGACCGCGCTTTCCAGATCATGGACGGTCTTCACGTAGCCCCGGCCCCGGACCATGTACTCCCGGCCGCTGTATTCCACCAGGCGGCCGCCCCCCTCGCTGTTGGCGGCCTTCACGGCGGCGATGACCCGGTCGATCGTGATCTTGTAGCTGGCCATCTTGTTGGGATTGAGGCTGACCTGGAACTGCCGGGCCTGGCCGCCCACCGTGGCCACTTCCGCCACCCCGGGCACGCTCTGGAGGGCGTACTTCACGAACCAGTCCTGGGTGGAACGCAGCTCGTCCGTGCTGTGCCGGTTGCCGCGGTCGACCAGGGCGTACTGGTAGACCCAGCCCACGGCCGTGGCGTCGGGGCCCAGCTCGGTCTTCACGCCCTGGGGCAGCGCGGCGGTGATCTTGCTGAGGTATTCCAGCACCCGGCTCCGGGCCCAGTAGATGTCGGTCCCGTCCTCGAAGATCACATAGACGTAGCTGAAGCCGAAATCCGAAAGCCCGCGCACCGCCTTGACCCTGGGGGCGCCCAGGAGGCTGGTGACGATGGGGTAGGTGACCTGGTCCTCCACCTGGTCCGGGCTCCGGTCCCACTTGGAGTAGACGATGACCTGGGTGTCGCTCAGGTCCGGCAGGGCGTCCAGGGGGATGGTGCGCATGGCCCAGAAGGAGATGAAGAGCGCGATGACGGCGCCGGCCAGGACCAGGTATTTGTTCTCGGCGGAAAAGCGGATGATTTTCTGGATCATTTGGGAGCCATCTGGGCAAGGGCCGCCTTCAGGCGGGATTCCGAATCCACGAGGAAGTTGGCGCGGGTGACCACCTGCTCTCCGGCCCTGACGCCCGAGAGGATCTCGATGGCCTCGCCCAGCGAGGACCCGGTCTGCACCTCCCGGGGCTCGAAGCGGCCTTCCCCGAGGGCCACGAAGACGACCTTGCGGGTGCCCGAGTCCAGGACGGCGTCGATGGGCACTACCAGCCCCCTGCGGGTCTGGGAACGGATCACCATCTCACCGTACATCTCGGGCTTGAGCACGCCGCCCAGGTTGGCCAGCTCCACCCGGGCCTTGGTGGTGCGGGTCCTGGGATCCACCTGGGGGTCGATGAAGGTCACCCGTCCCGTGAAGGTCTTCCCGGGAAAGGCTCCCAGGGTGAGGTCGGCGGGCATGCCGACCTTCACCCTGGGCAGTTCCGGCTCGTAGACGTCCGCGATGGCCCAGAGCTGGCCCAGGTCCGTGATCTCGAAGGGGGTGTCGTTCGGGGTGAGCCGATTGCCCTCCACGGCGGTCTTCGCCGTCACCACCCCCGTGATGGGGGAACGCAGCATCAGGGACTTCTTCACTTCGCCGGTCCGTTCAAGATAGTCCATGTCGCTGGCGGGAATGTCCCACAGGGCCATCCGCTTGCGGGCGGCGTCCAGGAGGTCCTGGCCGCTGCCCTGGAGGGTGCCTCCCTCCAGGGCCCTGCGCGTCTTCTGGGCCAGCAGGAACTCCTGCTGGGCGCTGACGAAGTCGGGACTGAAGAAGGTCAGGAGCGGCTGTCCCTTCTGCACGGCCATGCCCACGAAATCCACATAGAGCTTTTCCACGTAGCCGTCGACCTTCACGTGGATGTGCCGGATTCGCGTCTCGTCGGGGGTCAGCCGGGCGGTGGTGCGGATCTCGCCACCCACCTGGGCCTCCTTCACGGGCTGGGTGGTCAGGCCGATGAGCTGCTGCCGCTCGGCATCGATCCTCACGGTGGACAGGCCCGGCAGGGTGGGGCCGGCACCCGGGTCCGCGGGGGGAGCGTCCCCGGCCGGCATGGCCACCAGCTTCATGCCGCAGATGGGGCAGTCCCCGGGGTGATCCTGGATGACCTGCGGGTGCATGGGGCACTGGTAGCCATGGTGGTGGGCTTCAGGCGCCCCGGCCACGGAGGCGGGCGCCGGCCGCAGGAGCAGGACGCTGCCGGCCCCGGCGGCCAGGGCCAGGGCCATGAGCGCCGCTGTGGTGAGTGCCGAAGTTCGGGTCTCGTTGCGCATGGTTTGTCCCTACATGGTCTTCATGGATGAGGATTCACTGTCGGAGCCCGCGGGGGCGCCGGCCTTGGCGGAGCCCGTGCCGGCCGCGGCGCCGCCGCCCGCTCCGCCCATGGCGGCGCTGCCCAGGGTCGTGGCCCCGATGCCCGGCGTGGCGCCCAGGGTCCCCTCCGCCTGGGCGATGCGGATGGCCTGGGCGCCGGCCTGGGCCTGCAGGAGGCCGCTCTGGTCCGCGACCCAGCCGTTGAGGGCCTCCAGCACGGCCAGGAAGGGCGCCCGGCCCACCTCGAACTGGGCCAGGGTGGCCCGGAAGGCCCCCTCGCTCTGGACCAGGAGCCCGCCCCGGTAGAGGCGGAGGGTGCCCAGGGCCGCCTCCATGGCCGCGGCCCGCTCCGCCACGCGCTGGGCCAGGAGCCGGGTCACCGTCTCGACCTCGGCACCCGAGGCCCGGCGCCGCGCCTCCTGCTCGGCCACGGCCCGGGACTGTTTCTGCTTCTGCCACACGGGGAGGGTGATGGACACCCCGGCGGTCCACATGGGGTCCAGGCCCCCCCGGGGCATGAGGCCCGCGCTCACCCCGAAATCGGGCCGGCGGTCCAGGGTGGCCAGGGCCAGGCGCTTCTCGGCCTGCAGGGCGCCCAGCTGGGCGGCCTTCAGCTCGGGGCTGTGCTCCGTGGTCTCCCGGAGGGCCTCCTCGACCTGGATGGGACCGGGTTCCGGAACCTGTTCCAGGGTCGCGGAGGTCGCCAGGGCCGCCTCGGGGGGGAGGGCCCGGAGGCGGTTGAGCACCGCCCGGGCGGACCGTTCGGCGCTGGTGAGGGCCAGGCGGCTCTGCTCCAGGCGGGTGCGCTCCAGCTGGGCCCGGAGCAGGTCGGCCTGGGCCCCCTGGCCCACTTCGTAGCGGACCCGGGCGGTGGCCTCCGCCTGTTTCAGGAGCAGGGCCTGGTCCTCCAGGAGCCGCTGCTGGCTCCTCACCAGGAGGAGGGCGGTGTAGGAACGCCGCACGTCCGCTTCCAGCGTCAGGCGCGTGCGGTCCAGGACCGCCTCCGCGGCCTGGGCGCCGGCCCGGGCGATATCGCTGCGCAGGCCGCGCTTGCCGGGCCAGGGCAGGGGCTGGGTGACCATCACCTGGTAGAAGCTGGTCTCCATCTGACCCACCTGGATCTTCTTGAAGCCGTCGTTCTGGATGCCCAGGGACAGGGAAGGGTCGGGCAGGGCGCCGGCCTGCGGGATCCGCTCCCGCTCCGCCTGGTTGAGGGCGCGATCCCGGGCCACCTCCGGGTTCCGGTCGAGGGCCTCGCGGATCAGGGTTGAAAGCTGGGGATCATCGGTGGCCTGGGCCCATCCCGCCAGGGGGATGAGCGCCAGCGCCAGGAACAGCGCGTTACGCATGGGGTGCTCCGGAAATGAGGTGGGGGCGGGTCCGTGGGGGGACGCGCCGGTCTCAGATCCGGAACTGGCCTAGCCCCGCCTGGGGGTCCTCCCCCGGCCACGGAGGCGGGGGCCAGCCGCGGGCGGCCTGGACGGGGCCGGCCGACGTCCGGGTGGTCGCCTGTGCCCGGAGGGCAGGGCAGGGGACCGGTTCCCGTCGCCGGGCCGACCGGCGTTGGGCGGTCTCGACGATGGCTGTCCGTGCGGCGGGGGCCTGGAAGGTCTGTCCGGGCGCTGAATGGGGGCACCGGGGGGAGCAGGGGGCCTTGGGCATGCCGCAGGGACCCGTGCCCTCGCCCGGGTCGCCGGCCTCTCCGCAGCAGCAGGAGGCCTGGGGCGCCCAGGCTCCGAGCAGTTCCCGGGCCGGTCCCGCGAGGACCAGCACGAGCACGGCGAGGAAGGGGAGGATGCGGCGGACCATGGCTACCTGGAAGTTAAGGATAAGGTGATCCGCAATTAAGGCAATGGGTAGCCTTATCACAATGCTGGAGGCCGGGCCCATGACCGTGTCCCTGGTCTGCTAAGTGGGTTGTTTATCATATCTTTATAATTCCAAATTGCTGTTGTTTTTTCCCGGCCATGGGTATGATCCACCATCGCTCCCCCATCCTATGGGTTCAACCCGCCATGATCCACGCCAAGCACCCCACCGTCGCCCGCTCCCTTGTGGCAGCCCTCCTTCCCCTTGCCGTCTGCCCCCTGCAGTGGTTGTGCTGGTCGTTCATATCACCCTTCGTGTGGTTCCTGTTCTACCCGACCGTATTCCTAAGTTCCTGGCTGGGGGGCTTTGGGGCCGGCCTGGTTTCGACGTTCCTGTCCACGGCCCTGGTGTGGTGGTATTTCATGCCGCCGGTGCACACCCTCCTGAAGCCCCGGCCGGGCCTCTACCTCAATGTGGTCGTCTTCATGGCCATGGGCCTGCTCTTCTCCTTTTTCCACCGGCTCCTGCGCGAGGCCGAACGGAAGGTCGCCCAGGCCGCCCTCAAGGAGCAGGATGTGCGGCTGGACCGGATGAGCCGCCTGGCCAAGGTGGGGGGCTGGGAGTTCGACCCGGTCACGGGCGCCGGCTCCTGGACGGAGGAGGTGGCCCGGATCCACGACCTGGAGCCCACCGCCCAGCCGACCGTATCCATGGGTCTCTCCTACTACCAGGAGCGGGGCCGGCCCCTCATCGCCGAGGCGGTGCGGCGGGTGGTGGAGGAGCGGGTGCCCTACGACCTGGAACTTGAACTGGTGTCGGCCACGGGGGCCCACAAGTGGGTGCGGACCATCGGCGAACCCGTGGTGGAGGGGGACCGCGTGGTGAAAGTGCAGGGCGCCCTGCAGGACGTCACCGAGCGCAAGGCCCTGGAACAGGAGCTCCAGCGCATGAACGCCACCCTGGAGCGGCGCGTGGAGGAGCGCACCGGGGAACTGAGGGCCGCCAACGGCGAGCTGGAGAGCTTCGCCTACGCGGTGTCCCACGATCTCCGGGCGCCCCTGCGGGCCATGGACGGCTTCAGCAAGGCCCTCCTGGAGGACTACGGGGAGACGCTGCCCGCCGAGGGCCGGTCCTTCCTGGACCAGATCGGCCTCGCCAGCCGGCGCATGGCGGGCCTCATCGACGGCCTGCTGCAGCTGTCCCGGGCCACCCGGGGGACCCTGGAGCGGGTGCCGTTGGACCTCTCGGAGCTGGCCGGGGGCCTCCTGGAGGACCTGGCCAAGGGGGAGCCCGAGCGTCATGTGCTATGGGAGGTCGAGCCCGGAATCCACGTCCAGGGGGATCCGCGCATGCTGGAGGCCGCGCTAAGCAACCTGCTGGGCAACGCCTGGAAGTACACCGCCCGCATCCCCGAGGCCCGCATCCGCATGGACACCGTCCAGGAGGAGGGCCTGCGCTGGATCCGCATCCGGGACAACGGCTGCGGCTTCGACATGGCCCATGCCGAGAAGCTCTTCAAGCCCTTCCAGCGCCTGCACCGCCAGGACGAGTTCCCGGGGCTGGGCATCGGCCTGGCCACGGTCCAGCGCATCGTCATGCGCCACGGCGGGAGCCTGAAGGCCTCCGCCGCCCCGGGCCGGGGCGCCTCCTTCCTGTTCTCCCTGCCACTTCCGAACGAGCCGGAGCAACCATGAACCCGCTGCCCATCCTCATGGTCGAAGACAACCCCCAGGACGAGATGCTCACCCTGCGCTCCCTGCGCAAGGTCAACCTGGGCAACCAGGTGGAGGTGGTGCGGGACGGCCAGCAGGCCCTGGACTACCTGTTCCGGGAAGGGGAGTTCGCGGGCCGGGGCGGCTCCGCGCTGCCGGCCCTGGTGCTCCTGGACCTCGGGCTGCCCCGGGTGGGCGGCCTGGAGGTCCTGGAGCGGATCCGGGCCGACGCGCGCACGCGGCTCCTGCCCGTGGTGATCTTCACGTCCTCCAGCGAGGAGGAGGACCGCCTCGGCAGCCTCCTCCTGGGCGCCAACAGCTTCGTGCGCAAACCCGTGGACTTCACGGAATTCGCGGAGAAGGTCGCCAAGCTCGGGGTCTACTGGCTGGCCGTGAACGAACTGCCGGGACAGGGGAGGTAGGCGTGGCTCCGCGGCTCCGGGTCCTGGTGGTGGAGGACAGCGAGGCGGATTTCGCCCTGCACGTGAGGAACCTCGCCCGCAACGGCGTCGCCGCCGACCTGCACCGGGTGGACAGCCTTGAGGGTCTTGGCGCGGCCCTGGAGCGCCGGGACTGGGACGCGGTGCTCACGGACTACAGCCTGCCGGGGCTGGATTTCAGGAGGATCCTCGCCCGGCTGAAGGAGGACCTGCCGGGGGTTCCCGTCATCCTGGTGTCCGGCAGCATCGGCGAGGAGGCGGCGGTGGGCCTGCTCAAGGAGGGCGTGTGGGACTTCGTCTGGAAGGACCGCCCCGTGCGCCTGGCCCAGAGCATCACGCACTGCCTGGAGGAGGCCCGGGTGCGCGGCGCCAGGCGCCGCACCGAGGCCGCCCTGCGCCAGAGCGAGACCCGCTACCGCACCCTCTTCGAGAACATGCTGAACGGCTATGCGGCCTGCCGGATCATCCTCGAGGACGGGGTCCCGGTGGACTGGCTCTACCTGGAGGTGAATCCCGCCTTCGAGCGGCTCACCGGCCTCCATGACGTGGTGGGGCGCAGGGGCAGCGAGTTCATCCCCGACCTCAGGGAGACCGACCCGGAGGTGCTCCAGGCCTATGGCCGCGTGGCGGCCACGGGCGTGGCCGAGCACCTCGAGAGCCACGTGGCCGTCCAGGGCCGCTGGTACTCCCTCTCGATCCACAGCACCGTCAGGGGCGAGTTCGTGGTGGTCTTCGACAACATCACCGAGCGCAAGGAGGCCGAGCGGGATCTGGCGGAGGCCATGTTCCGGCTCCGCATGGCCCTGGCCAGCGGCGGCTACGGCGTCTGGGACCATGACCTGGTCACCGGCGCCCTGGTCTGGGACGAGCCGCTGTACCGGATCTACGGCCTGGTCCCCGGGCAGCCCATGGAGGGCATGGCGACCTGGCGGAACTGCATCCACCCCGAGGACCGCCCGAGGATCCTGGCCTCGGCCCAGGCCGTGTACGCGTCCCACCAGGAACTGGATTTCTCCTTCCGGATCATCCGGCCCGACGGGGCCATCCGCCACGTCCGCTCCCTGGGCAAGGTGGTGCGGGACGCGGAGGGCAGGGCCCTGAGGGTCCTGGGCCTCGCCCAGGACGTGACGGAGATGGTGGAAGCCGAGCGGGCCCGGCTGGAAAGCGAGGAGATGTACCTCGCCGTGGCCGAAGGGGTGACGGACGCCTTCTTCGTCCATGACTTCAAGGGCCGGTTCCTGGCGGTGAACCAGCACGCCTGCGACAGCCTGGGCTATGCCCGTGAGGAACTGCTGGCCATGACCGTCGTGGACCTGGAGCAGGACTTCGACCTGCCCAAGGCCCAGCGGGCCTGGTCCTCCATCCGGCCCGGCCGCGGCCTGGTGCTCACCGGCCGCCACCGCCGCAGGGACGGCAGCACCTTCCCGGTGGAGGCGGTGATCAACTCCATGGACTTCCACGGGCAGCGGGTCTTCATCGGCATGGTGCGGGACATCTCCGAGCGGGTCCAGGCCGAGCGGGACCGGCTCGCCCTGGAGGAGCAGCTCCGCCACGCGGAGAAGCTGGACAGCCTGGGCCATCTGGCCAGCGGCGTGGCCCACGACATGAACAACGTCCTGGCGGCCATCCTCGCCGTGGGCCAGGTGCTCCGCCTCAAGCTGGAGGAGGACCCGGGCATGGTCTCGGCCCTGGACACCATCATCAAGGCCGCGAACCGCGGCCGGGACCTGGTGCGCGGGCTCACCAACTTCGCCCGCAAGGACCTGCGGGCCGCGGCGCCCCTGGACCTCAACGCCATCGTCCGGGACGAGCAGGCCCTCCTGGAGCGCACCCTGCGCCAGAAGGTCCGCCTGGAGGTGGCCCTGGAGGAGCCGCTGCCCCGCTTCAAGGGGGAAGCCGGCAACTTCGGCAGCGCCCTCATGAACCTCTGCGTGAACGCCGTGGACGCCATGCCCAACGGCGGGACCCTCACCCTGCGCACCCGGAACCTGGGGGACGGCTGGCTGGAACTGTCCGTGGAGGACACCGGGTCGGGGATGCCCCCCGAGATCCTGAGCCGGGCCCTGGAGCCGTTCTTCACCACCAAGGAGCTGGGCCAGGGCACCGGCCTGGGGCTGGCCATGGTCCACGGCACCGTGAAGGCCCACGGGGGCACGCTGGAGATCCGCAGCCAGCCCGGTGCGGGCACCTCCATCCTCATCCGCCTGCCCGCCCTGGCGGGAGCTGCCGAGGACAGCGCCGCCGGAGCCGCGGGGCCGGCCGGCAGGACGAAGTCCCTCAAGGTGCTGGTGGTGGACGACGACGAGCTCATCCTCGCCACCGTGCCTCTCCTTTTGCACCACCTGGGCCACCAGCCCACCTGCGCCCCCGGCGGCGAGGAGGGGCTGGCCATCCTCGCCTCGGGCCTGGAGCCGGACGTGGTGATCCTGGACCTGAACATGCCCGGCCTGGGCGGGGAGGCCACCTACCTGCGCCTGCGCAAGGCGCATCCGCACCTGAAGGTCCTCATCGCCACGGGCTTCATGGACCCCTCCACCAGCCTCCTGCTCAAGGGGGACCCCGACTCGGGGAGCATCTCGAAGCCCTTCTCCATCGACGAGCTCGCCCGGAAGCTGGAGGGCCTGCAGCCTCACTGAGCCTTGAGGGTCCCGGTCTGGATGGCCACGGCCACGGGCAGGGTCAGGGGGGCGGCGAGGTGGCCCCCCTGGGTCGCCGCCAGGGCCACCGTGCCCACCGGCGCCCCCGAGGCCAGGTCCAGGGCCACGGTGAGGACCGGGTCGTTCAGGTAGTTCATGGGCGGCGTGGGGTTCATCTGGCTCAGGAGGATGCGCAGGTCCGAGCCCGCGATGCTGGCCCTCTGGGCCAGAGGGCCGTAGTAGCCTCCGGGCTTGAGCGCGGATCCGGACCAGGCGCTGCTCCAGGAAGCCCTGGAGCCGTCCACGGAGAGGACCAGGGTCACGCCCATGCCCCTGGCCCCGGTGGGCGCCATCAGGTTCAGGACCAGGTGGGTGGGGGTGCTGGACGCGTCCTGGACCAGGCGCCACTGGGTGGGGTCGGTGGGGCCCGTGTAGGACAGGGCGGTGGCGGCGGGGGCGGAGGTGGAGGAACTCCCCCCGCCGCAGCCGAGCGCCGCGACCAGCGGGGCGCAGGCCAGGAGACGCATGGAGCAGATCCGGAAGTTGGCCATGTCACCACCCCAGCGCGGCAAGGAGCACGGCCAGATCCTGGGCGTCCACGACGCCGTCGCCGTTGAGATCGGCCATGGGATCCCGGGTGCCCGCCACCCCGGCCAGGTACAGGGCGTCCAGGCCCGTCAGGGGGGCCCCCGCATGGCCGTTCACGAAATCGGCGTCATGCACCTCCACGGACACCGAGACGGTGCGGGCCGGGTTCGCCGTGGCGGCGGCGGTGAGGGTGTAGCTGCCCGCGCTCAGGGCCGAGAAGGTGACCGAGGCGGGGCCCGCCGGCGTGAGGGCGCCCCCTGGGCAGGTCCAGGAGGCGGAGGTGTCCACGGCCCCGCCCACGGTGGCGGCGAAAGTCGCGGCCTGCCCCGCCATCTGCCCGACGCTGCCCGTACCGGCCGTGATCGTCACCGGACCGACCTGGAGGAAGCCGGTGGCCCCGGCGGACCTTCCGCGGGCATCCGTGGCCTTGATGACGAAGGGGTAGGCCCCTTCCAGGGGGAGCATTCCCGCCAGGATCCCGTCGGAGGACAGGGTCAGCCCGGGCGGAAGGGGGCCCTGGGCGACGGAGTAGGTGCAGGGCGCCGTGCCGTTGGTGGTGGTGAAGCCCTGGGTGAAGGCCGCCCCGACCTTCACGGTGGCCATCACCTGGGCGGGGGCCAGGCTGAGCCCGTCCAGGCCGTTCACGAACAGGGCGGCATCCAGGCTGCCCAGTCCCGTGGCCTGGTCGTAGCCCACGCCCGCCTTGAAGCCCGCGGTGCCCGGCACCGAGTTGTTCCCGGCGAGGATGTCGTGGAAGGCCTGGGAGCCGGAGGAAGCCAGGGCATACAGCATGGGGTTCGCGTTGCCCTGCCGCTGGCCGGTCTTCTGCACCAGCAGGGCCATGATCCCCGCGAAGGCGGGCGTGGCCGCGGAGGTGCCGGCCACCACCTCCAGCACCCCGTCCTGCATGACCATGTAGCCATTATGGAACCCTGCGTTGAAGGCCAGGTCCGGCACGTCCCGGCGCCCGTCGGCGGGAACGCCGGGGCCCGCCTGCCAGTAAGGCTTGGCATAGGTCCCGGAGGCGCCGCCGCCCCCGGCCCACAGGCCCGAGCCCAGAGGCTGGGTGCCACTCTCGTTCCAGGGGAGCTCGGGGATGTAGCCCAGGACGGACTGTCCGTCGAGGCTGTTCGGGGGTGACCAGTGGATGGCGCCCCCGTCGTTGAACATCGTGCCGCCCACGCAGACGTTGCTGGGGGTGGAGGCCAGGCCGTTGACCCCCAGCCCCGTGCCCGACGGGGCGCTGGGCGGATCGCAACCCGCGGCCCCGGCGTCGCCGGAGGCCACGCACACGGTGATGCCCTGGGCCGCGGCCTGGGCCCAGAGGTCCTCGTAGAAGGCCAGTTCCGTCTGCCCCAGGTTGGACTCGCAGTCGCCGAAGCTCACGCTGAGGACGGGAGCGAGGTTGTTGTCCACGGCGTAGGCGGCCGAAAGGTCCACCCCGTCCGAGGCGGAGGTCGAGGCCGAGCACACGAACTGGATGGCTGCCCCCGGGGCGGTCCCGAGGGCCCACTCCATGTCCAGGAGCGCCTCCACGTTCTCCGAAAAGGAAACGGAGCCCGGATCCGGGCCATTGAGCACGATGGAGGTGCCCCCCGGTTTCAGCAGGAAGGTGGATGCGAAGGCGGTCACATCCGCCAGCCCAGGATTGCTGCGGCCGACGACGGCGATGCCCGCCCCGGTGCCATCGAGCCCCAGGGCCAGCAGGGGCGCCAGGTTGTAGATGGCGGCGAAATCCGCGGGGGCGAGGAAGTTGCCCGCGGCGGTGGTGTCCAGGGGGGAGACCAGGGGCCTGGCCCCGGTGTTGGCCGCCTTCCTGGGGAGGTCGTGCAGGGACACCACCCCCGCCACGATGCCCGCCAGTTCCGCGGGGATGCTGGGGTCCGCGCCGTTGGCCTGATGCTCGGTCCCGCCCAGGGCGAAGCGCTGGATGGGAGTCTGGAAGGCCCTCTGGACGGTGCCCACGTCACCGGAGAAGACCAGGTGCATGCCCCCCCGGGCCACCCGGTCGACGGTGAAGCCCTGGGTCCGGAGCCAGGCGGTGACCTTGGCCACGTCCCCGGGCGCCGGTCCGAAGGCCGCGGCATAGGCCTCGGGCTGGAGCCACGCGTGGTACTGCCCGGAGGACGGGTCCTGCTGGGCGGCCAGGAGCCGGTCCCGGCGGACGCGGGCTTCCGGGGTCATGCGCAAGGCCAGGATCATCCGCTCCATGGGTTGGGAGGGATCCGCCGGACCCAGGGGCAGCCGGCCACGGATGGCCGGGGGGACATTGCCGGGGAGGGCGATCCGGCCGGAGGGTAATATATTTAAATATTCATTCAACGGGGAGGTCTGCCCCCATCCTCCGTTGAGTGCCAAAAGGGTCAATAATAGAAAATGGCAACGAACCAATTTGATTTTTCTCCCGGAAAGCCTACCTAGAAGGTAGGCCTTCGGAAAAAAAATAAAATAAATTTTTTATTTAATTGAGTTTTTCAGGCTCGTCAGCCAACGGCTCCGTGCCGGGAACGAAGGACTCCTCCCGCGGGTTCCCGCAGGCCGGGGTGGCCCGGAGCCCGGTCCTGGGATCGATGGCGACGCTGACGACCTCCTCGGGCCTGGGGAAGGGCAGGGCGGGGCGGCCGGCCAGGGCCTTGGCCATGAAGCGGCCCCAGATGGGGGCGGCCACGGCTCCCCCCGTGAAGCCCGCGCCCCCGGGCCGGGGCTGGTCGAACCCGAGCCAGATGCCGGTGATCAGTTCGGGCGTATAGCCCACGAACCAGGCATCCTGGCGGTTGTCGGTGGTGCCGGTCTTGCCCGCGGAGGGACGCTCCTCGCTGAAGGCCCTCAGGGCCTTGGCGGTGCCGTAGGTCAGGACGTCCCCCAGCATCGAGGTGGCGACGCAGGCCGTCTCCGGGGCCAGGGCCGGGGTCAGGACCGGCGGGACCTCGGTGAAGGCGCCCGTGCCGCGGTCATAGACGCGCAGCACGGTGCGCGCCTGGGCCAGGACGCCGCCGGCGGCCAGGGGTGTGTACGCCTGGACCAGGTCCTTGAGGGTGACCTCCTCCGTGCCCAGGGCCAGGGAGAGCCCGTTGGCCGCCTGCAGGGGCAGGCCCATGCGGGCGGCGGTGGCCAGGAACCAGGGCACGCCGATGGTGTCCAGCACCTTGACCGCGATGATGTTGTCGGAGTGGGCCAGGGCCGCGCGCAGGGACAGCTCCCCGAAGTGCTCACCCAGGAAGTTGCGGGGTTTCCACACCTCGCCGTTGCCCTTGTCGTAGGTCGCCGGAGTGTCGTCCCAGATGCTGGCCGCGGTTAGTCCGGCCTCCAGGGCCGCTGCATAGACCAGGGGCTTGATGGCCGAGCCGGGCTGGCGCTGGGAGGTGAAGGCCCGGTTCAGGCCGTTCGGGGCCCCCCCCGCATCCCCCACCGCGGCCAGCACGTCCCCGGTGGCCGGGTCCATGCAGACCAGGGCGCCCTGGAGGCCGGGGGTCAGCCGGGCCACGCCCTCCCGCAGGACCTTTTCCGCCTGTTTCTGGAGGCCCAGGTCCAGGGCCGTGGTCACCACCAGCCCGCCCCGTTCGGTGATCTCGGGCCCGTAGCGCTCCTGCAGCCGGGTGCGCAGGTAGGCCAGGTAGCTGGGGGCGAAGCCCGGCCCCTGGGGGATCCCGGTCCGCAGCGCCGGCCGCCGGGCCTCGGGGATGAGCTCGAGGTCCACCAGGCGCCTGAGCACCACCTCCCGGCGCTGGACCACGTCGGCGGACTTGCCGAAGGGGTTGTAGCGGCCGGGGTTCTTGGGGACGCCGGCCAGGAGGACGCACTCGGCCTCGCTGAGCTCCTCGGCGGCCTTGTTGAAGTACAGCCGGGCCGCCTGGGCGATGCCCACCGCCCCGTTGCCGTAGTAGATCTCGTTGAAGTACATCTCCAGGATCTGCCGCTTGGAATACTGCCTCTCGAAGTCGATGGCCATGCGGGCCTCCTTGACCTTGCGGTCCAGGGTGACCTCGGCGGAGAGGAACTTGTTCTTGATCAGCTGCTGGGTGATGGTGGAGCCGCCCTCGGCCAGGCGCCCCTTGGCCACGTCCGCCACCAGGGCCCGGGCGATGCCCCGCACATCCAGCCCCCCGTGCTCGTAGAAGCGCGCATCCTCCACCGCCAGCAGCGCCTGCTGCAGCATGGCCGGGATGCGGTCGATGGAGACCCAGTACCGCTTCTGTGGCAGGATCCGCCCCACATACTGCCCGAAGCGGTCCAGGACCGTGATGGGCACGACGCCCGCCGGCTGCGGCGGGAAGGCCGCGAAGGCCTCCTGTGCGCGGGCCGCGGTGACCACGCCCAGGGTCAGGGCGAAGCCGAGCAGGAAGGTGTGGCCCGGGCGATGGACCCGGGAATCTTTCAAATCGGTCATGGGGCTGCCTGCAGGTTCGGGGCTGGCTGCCGGTCAGCCGTCAACGCTTGCCCACTCAGCATCTTAGCGTGATTCGAAGGGCAGCCCCATCAGGAGCCCTTGGCCTCCAGGACGATGAGTCACTTTTTGTGGCATGGCATCGGGTTCGCCATGATTGGTCACGGAGATCGCACGATGGCCGATCGGATTATTCTGGGCGATGACCCCAAGGCAAGCACCACCCATGGCACGCGAGATGGGAAGGTTGGTTCTGGAAGCCGATCGGTTAGGTAGGGCAGAAATCCTGAGAGCGCACACCCGATTGGCTCCCCTCGTTCAGGAGGGACGTATGTTCCGCGCACGCGTAACCATTCGCGAAACGAATATGGGTTATAAATATTATGGTCATAACCTCGAAGGCCTGACCATAAAAGTGCCCGGGGCTGATGGCGTGTGCCTTCAGGACGCTATCCCTCCAACTGGTACGCGGCACCCGGGCACCCTCAGGTTAGGCCTTCTCCTCACCGGTTTCAAGCCCCATTCCGAGCTCCAGGGCTGACCCCTGTTGACCCGTGCAAAGTCTCTCAATGGATGTGGATCCCCCCCTGCCCCTCCCCCGGGTCCTTGAGCAGGAGGACGAAGGGCAGGCAGACCACGTAGACGAGCACCAGGAACGCGAACACGTCCACGAAGGCCATGACGTAGGACTGGCGCAGCACCTCACCGGCCAGCAGGCCCCCGGTGAGGAGGCGGGTGGTGGCGGGGTCCCGGCCGCTGGCCATGCCGAGGGCGGCGTTGAGGCGGAGGGCGCCCTGCTGGAGCAGGCCATTGAAGGGCGTCATGTGCTCTGCCAGGCGGGCGTGGTGGAACTGGCTGCGGATCTGGAGGAGGGTGGCGGCCACCGCGATGCCCACGCTGCCGCCCTCGTTGCGCATGAGATTGAAGATGCCCGAGGCCACGCCCAGGGAGGCGGGCGGGATGCGGCGCATGACCACGGTGGCGGTGGGCACGAAGACGAAACCCAGGCCCAGGCCCCGCCAGCACCAGGCGTAGAGCAGGTAGCCCATGCCGGACTGGAGGCTCACGAAGGTCAGCAGCCAGCTGGAATAGATCTGGGCCAGGAAGCCCGCCGCCACCAGGTAGCGCACGTCCAGGCGGCGCCCCATGGCCAGCACGCCCAGCATGATGGCCAGCACCGTGGCCACGCCTCCGGGGCTCAGCATCACCCCGGCCGAGGTGGGGCTCCACCCCAGAAGGGTCTGCACGAACAGCGGCAGCAGCACGAAGGCGGCATACATCCCGAAGCTGATCCCGAAGATGAGGAACATCCCCGAGGCGTACTCCGGCAGCCTGAAGATCCGCAGATCCACCAGGGGCCGCTCCGCCGTCAAGGAGCGCCACAGGAACAGGGCCAGCCCCAGGACCGCGCAGGCCGCGAACACCTTGACGGTGCCGCTCTGGAACCAGTCCAGGCGCTCGCCACGGTTCAGGAACAGCTCCAGGCCGCCCAGTCCCACGGCGATGAAGAGCAGGCTCCAGTGGTCCATGGGCCCCTCGGGGGCGCGGTCGTCGGAACCGTCCGCGAAGGTCGCGGCCAGGGTGTAGGAGAGGATCCCCACGGGGATGTTGATCCAGAAGATCCAGGGCCAGCTCCAGTTGTCCGTCACCCAGCCCCCGACCAGGGGGCCCAGGATGGGGCCGAAGATGACCCCGATGCCGAACACCGACGTGGCCAGGCCCTGCTGGGACCTGGGGAAGGCCTTCATGGTGATGGCCTGGGACATGGGCACCATGGCTCCGCCCGCGAGACCCTGGATGACCCGGGCCAGGATGAGCAGGCCCAGGGTGGGGGCCGCCCCCGCGGCCAGGGAGGCCAGGATGAAGCCGGTGAGGCAGCCCAGGTAGAGCCGTTTGCGGCCCACGACGTTGCCCAGCCAGCCGGTGATGGGCAGCACGATGGCGTTGGCCACCATGTAGCTGGTGATCACCCAGGTGATCTCATCCGTACTGGCGGCGTAGGTCCCCTTCATATGGGGCAGGGCCACGTTGGCCACGGAGGTGTCCAGCACCTCCATGAAGGTGCCCAGCACCAGACCCAGAGCGATGATCCACTTGTAGGGGGACCCCTGTTCCGGTGGGTCCGGAGCGTTGCTCACGGCGCACCTCCCCGGTTCAAGGTCTGGCCGGATCGCCGGAACGGCTTTCGTCCGGGCCGGAGGTATCGATGGTCGCCGAGACGCTCAGGCCCAGCCTCAGCGTGTGCCCGGGGTCGGCCCCGGCGGCCAGGCTGATGCGCACCGGCACCCGCTGGACGATCTTCACCCAGTTCCCCGTGGCGTTCTCCGGGGGCAGGAGGCTGAAGGCGGCGCCGGTGCCCGCGGCGATGCTCTCCACGATGCCGGGCAGCTCGCGTCCGTCCAGGTCGGCGCGCAGGGCGACCTTCTGTCCGGGGCGCACCCGGCGCAGCTGGGTCTCCTTGAAGTTGGCCTCCACCCAGAGTTCGGTCTGCCCCAGGGGCACCACGGCCAGGAGCGGCTGGCCCGCGCCCACCACCATGCCCGGCTCGGCCAGCTTGCGGGTGACGAACCCGTCGCAGGGGGCCGCCACGGTGCAGTAGGAGCGCTGCAGGCGCACCTGCTCCAGGGCGGCCGCGGCCTGGGCCTCCTTGCTCCCGCTCACCTGGAGGCCGCTCTGGACGGCAGCCACCTGCCTGCGGGCCGCCTCGAGCTGGGCGGCGGCCACCTGGTCGGCGGTGAGGGCCTGGTCGAGCTTCTGGCGGGGCATGGACTGGCGCTCCACGAGGACCTCCAGGCGATGGCGCTCCAGGGCGGCCAGGGCGAGCTGGCTTGCCGCGGCCCGCACCTGGGCCTGGGCCTGGGCGATCTGGGCGCGGTTGAGGGCCATGGAGGCCCGGGCCTCTTCCAGCGCTCCCAGGGCCTTGTCCTCCATGGCGGCGTAGTCCCCTGGGTCAATCCGCGCCAGCACCTGGCCGGCCCTGACGGCCTGGTTCTCCTTCACCTCGAGGGCGAGGATGGACCCGGAGACCCGGGCTGCCACCACCACCACCCTGCCCTGCACGTAGGCGTCGTCCGTGGCCACGAAGATCTCCCCGTGGCGCCAGCGCGCGAGCCCCCAGAGCCCGGCGGCGGCGGCCAGGGCCAGGATCACGGTGAAGGAGGCCCACCTGCGGGCGCGCATGGCCATGTCAAGGCTCCGGCTTGCTCTGGAGGTAGAAGGACTCCAGGTCCTCGCCCAGGAGGGCCAGGAGGCCCGCCTGGAGCGTGTAGGCGCGGCAGAGGCGGTCCGAGAGGCTGAAGCGGCTTTCCGCCAGGACGGTTTCGGCGTCCAGCACGTCCGCGCCCTTGGCGTAGGCCTGTTGGTACTGGTCGCTCACGATACGCAGGTTCTCCCTCGAGGCCTCGACGTTGGCGGCGGCCGTCCCCATCTCCGCCAGGGCCTCCCGGTAGTCGCGGAAGGCCGCGGCGGCCGCGTTCTCCGCCTGGCGCCGGGCTTCCAGCAGCTCCCGGCGGGCGGACTCCTCCTCGGCCCGGGCGCGGCTCACGCGCGCCGAGCGGGCGCCCCCGTCGAAGAGCTTCCAGGACAGGCCCACGTACAGGCTGGTCTGCTCCGGATGGGCCAGGTACCGGTTCTCCTGGTAGCTGTGTTCGGCCTGCAGGACCACGCTGGGGGCGAAGTCCCGGTTGCGGAAGTCCACCTCCCCGGCCGTGGCCCGGACCTTGGCCTCCAGGGCCCTGACGCCCGCGTTGGCCCCGGGCGCCCGGGCCCGGGCCTGCCGCTCGTCGAAGGCCAGGCCCGGCGGCGCCGGCAGGGACGGGGGCACGGTCAGGGGCGTGTCCGGGGCCTGTCCCAGGGCGAGGTTGAGATCCTCCCGGGCCGTGACCATGGCGTTGTCCAGGGCGCGGCCCTGGTCGACCACGGTGCGCAGGGCCACCTCCGTGCGCAGGAGGTCGTTGCGGGCCACCACGCCCTGGTCGAAGAGGGCCCGGGCGTCCCGGAGGTGGTCCTGGAGCGCCTGGCGGCGCTGGTCCACCACCGCCCGCCGGGCCTGGAGGTTCACCAGCGCCAGGTAGCGCCCCGCCGCCTCCGCCTGGGCCCGGCTCACGTCGTCCCGCCCGCGCAGGTCCACCGCCGCCTCCCGGGCGCGGGCAGCGGCCAGGGCGCTGTCCCGCTTGCCGAAGTCGTAGAGGAGGTAGCTGGCCGTGAGGTCGTAGCGCCAGGAGGATTTCTGGACCACGGGATCGGCCATGGAAGGTATCACGACCGTCCCGAGGACGGGGAAGGGGCCCAGCTCGAAGCCTCTGCTGACCTGGGCCACGTCCCGGTCCAGGTCCAGATGGCCGGCCGAGACGTCGAGCCTGGGCAGGAAGGCCGCCCTGACCTCCTCCCGGTTCACCAGGGCCTCCCGGCGGGCCCATCCGGCCCGGTCGGCCGTGTACGACGAGGTTCCCGCCCGGTGCAGGGCCATGGGCAAGGTGAGCGGCTCCTGGGCCGGGAGGACGCTCGCCACGAGCAGGGCGGTCAGCAGGGTCCCGGCGGCGCGCTTCATGGCTTGCAGGCCAGGTAGTCGCCTTCCCCGTCCGCTCGGTCCTTCAGGAAGGAGGGCGTGAAGCGGACCCGGGTGACCGTGCCGAACTTCCCCGTCTCGCGCAGGGTGCGTTCCATGGCCGGGACATGGTAGCTCGTTTTCCAGGCGGCCAGCACCTCGGCCTGGGTGGCGGCGTCCAGCCTCACCCAGGACCTGGGGACCAGCAGCATGCCCGGGAACAGCTGCGGGGCCGGGGCCCGGAAGTTCTGCACCCGCGCATCGTAGCTCATGGCCCGCTGGATGAGGGTGGCAAAGCGCCCCGCCAGCTCGGCAGGGTCGCCGGTGACCGGCGCGAAATCATCGGGATCCGTCGTGCCGTCCCGGCTGAGGCCCAGCTGGACGTTGCCCCCCCAGGTCTCCACGGGCAGGAACAGGGTGCCGCCGGGCTTGAGCATGGCCTTCAGGCTGCCCAGGTGGGCGGCATTCCAGCGGGTGAACTTCATGACGCTCCAGTCCGGGATGATGGCCGAAAGCCTGCCCCGCAGGACCGCGGACAGGAGGAAGAGCTGGTGGGCGTCGTTGAAGTCGCACTGCACGTGCAGCGCCGCCGAGGGTTCGTGGGGGGCGGCGCTCAGGAAGATCCAGCGGACCAGGTCCCTGCCCTCATGCTGCTCCGCCGGGAAGCGCCCGGCCTCCTGGGCCGTGGCCCCCAGCACGAGGGTGAGGCGCGCGTCCAGGTTGGACCCGTCGTTCAGGGCCTTGGCCAGGGCCCTGCGCTCGGCCTCGAAGACCGCGAGGGGGACCTCCTGGCCCAGGGCAGGCACGGCCCCCAGCACGACCAGGAGGGCGGCCGGCAGGAGGCGGTTCAGGGGGCTGGGCATGGTTCCGGCTCCGGAAGGGGCAGGCTTCAGGCGGGCGGAAGTCCCCCGTTCCGGTGGGAGAGCTCACCCACTCGAAATAATAATAATTTATATAAGCAAGGCAAGCCCCCAGGGCCGATCCCTGCCGGGAACCGTCAGGGCCCATGCCACCTACTTGAGGATGTCCACCTGGGACAGCATCCAGGCGGTCTCGAAGGCCTTGTCCTTGAGGGCATCATAGCGGCCCGAGGCGCCGCCGTGGCCGGCCGGGTCCAGCTTGATCTTCAGGAGCAGGGGGTTGGCGTCGGTCTTGAGGGTGCGCAGCTTGGCCACGTACTTCGCGGGCTCCCAGTACATCACCTGGCTGTCGTTGAAGCTGGTGGTGACCAGGATGGAGGGGTAGGCCTTCCTCGCCAGGTTGTCGTAGGGGCTGTAGGAGCGCATGTAGTCGAAGGCGGCCTTCTCGTTGGGGTTGCCCCACTCCAGGTATTCCCCCACGGTGAGCGGCAGGCTGGGGTCCATCATGGTGTTCATCACGTCCACGAAAGGCACCGCGGCGTGCACCGCCTTGAAGAGCCTGGGCCGCATGTTGGTGACCGCGCCCATGAGGAGGCCGCCGGCGCTGCCGCCCTCGATGACCAGCCGCCTGCGGGAGGTCCAGCGCCCGTTCACCAGGAACTCGGCGGCGTCGATGAAATCGGTGAAGGTGTTCTTCTTCTTCATGAGCATGCCGTCGTCGTGCCAGGCCTCGCCCATCTCGTCGCCGCCGCGGATGTGGGCGATGGCGAAGACCATGCCGCGCTCCAGCAGGCTCAGGCGGGGGATGGAGAAGGTGGGATTCGTGCCGTAGCCGTAGGAGCCGTAGCCGTACAGCAGGAGGGGGGCCTTGCGGTTGCGCTTGAGGTCCCTGCGGTAGACGATGGACAGCGGCACCTTGACGCCGTCCCGGGCCGTGGCCCAGAGGCGCTCGGTCTTGAACCGGGTCTTGTCGTAGCCGCCCAGCACCGCGGTCTCCTTGAGCAGGGTGGCCCGGCCCGTGGCCAGCGCGAAGTCGTAGACGCTCGGGGGGGTGACCAGGCTCTGGTAGGCGACGCGGTACGAGACGGCGTCGAAGGCCTCGTTGCCGCTCGGGTGGGCCGTGTAGACGGTCTCGGGCATGGTCAGGACCCGGCGGTGGCCGGTGGCGAAGTCCATGATCCGGAAGCGGGTCAGGCCTTCCGCCAGGGTGACCACCACCCCGAAGTCCTGGAAGAGGTTGATGCCCTGGAGCAGCTGCCTGGGATCGTGGGGGATGAAGGGCTTCCAGTTCTTCTCGGCGGGGTCCGCGTCCGGGGCCGTGACCATGCGGAAGTTCTTGGCCCGGCGGTTGGTGCGGATGTAGAACAGGTCTGCGCGGTGCTCGAGGTTGTACTTGTGGCCCTTCTGGCGCGGCAGGACCACCCGGAAGGACCCCAGGGGCTCCGCCGATCGCAGCACCCGCTGTTCCCAGGTATCGGTGCTTGCCATGGAAAGGATGAGGAAGGCCTTGTCCAGGGTGCGGGACACGCCCAGGCTGTAGAGCTCGTCCTTCTCCTCATGGACCAGGGTGGCCTTGCCGTCCTGGAGGTCCAGGCGCCAGAGCTGGTTCGACCTCTTGGTGACGGCGTCCTCGGTCACATAGAAGAGGTAGCGCGGATCGCCGGTCCAGACGAAGGAGGTCACCCGCTCCGCCAGGGGTCCGCGGACGGCCCCCGTGGCCAGGTCCTTGAGGAAGAGGCTGTACTGGCGGTAGCCGGTGCTGTCCGTGCTGTAGAGCAGGGCACGCCCGTCGTCGGCGACCTCGAAGTCGCCCAGGCTTAGGAATTTCAAGCCCTTGGCCAGCTCGTTCTGGTCCAGGAGGACCTCCTCGGCGGCCGAGGCGTCGTAGCTCCGGTCCGGGGCCGCCCTGCGGCGGCACTGGATGGCGTACTGCTTGCCCTCCTCGGTGCGGGCGTAGTAGTAGTAGCTCCCGCGCCGCCGGGGCACGCTCAGGTCGGTCTGCTGGATGCGGCCCAGCATCTCGGTGTACAGGGCCTCCGCGAAGGGCTTGAGGTCCTTCGTCATGGCCTCGGTGTAGGCGTTTTCCGCCTTGAGGTAGGCCACCACGTCGGGCTGGGTCTTTTCCCGCAGCCAGAACCAGGGGTCCTGGACCTTCTCCCCGTGCCAGAGGGAGGTGTGCTCCACCTGTTTGGCGGTGGGGGGCAGCACAGCCGGCGGGGGCGGCGTCTGGGCGCGGAGGGGCAGGGCGGCCGTCATGAGCGCCGCCAGGGCGAAGCGGAGGGGAAGGGGCGACATGATGGACTCCATGTGGGCAGGATGGTCACGGCCTTTCTTGGGGGGGCGGGGAGGCAACCCTGCAGGGGCATGTTAACCCAGGTGCCCCGGGTCCGGGAGCGCCGCCTCAACCCGGGCTCCGGCCCCGGATCCACTTCGCCAGCTTGGAGCCCAGGTCCCGGGGATCGATGGGCTTGGTGATGTAGTCGTCCATGCCGATGGCCGCGCAGCGCTGGCGCTCCTGCACCATGGCGTGGGCGGTCATGGCCAGGATGGGCAGGGCGTCGAAGGCGGGGTCGGCGCGAAGCTGCAGGGCGGCCTCGTAGCCGTCCATGACGGGCATCTGGAGGTCCATGAGCACGGCGTCGAAGGCGCGGCCGCGGGCCTTTTCCAGAGCCTGGGCGCCGTCACCTGCCACCGTGACCACCACGCCCATCATGCCCAGGAGCTCGGCGGCCACCTCCTGGTTGAAGGCGTTGTCCTCCACCAGGAGCACCTGGGCCCCCTGCAGGACCTGCAGCCCGGCCAACCCATCGGCCTGCGGGCGGGGCGCGGGCTGGAGATGCCCCAGGCCGAAGGTCGCCGTGAAGATGAACGCGCTGCCCAGGCCCCGTTCGCTCTCCACCCGGATCCCCCCGCCCATGAGCTCCACCAGGTGCCGGCTGATGGCCAGTCCCAGGCCGGTCCCGGCGAACCTGCGGGTGCTGGAGCTGTCGACCTGGGTGAAGGGCTGGAACAGGGTGCGGGTCTGCTCTTCGGTCATGCCGATGCCCGGGTCCCGCACTTCGATTTCGAGGGTCACCCGCTCGTCCACGGTCGCGAGCCGCCGGAAGGCGACGGTGATGAGGCCGCCGCCCTCCGTGAACTTCACGGCGTTGGAACAGAGGTTCGTGAGCACCTGGCCCAGCCGCAGGGGGTCGCCCACCAGGGAGGCCGGCACGTCGGGAGCCCGCTCCAGCTTGAAGTCCAGGCCCTTCTCGGCGGCCTTCTGGCCCACCAGCTGGAGGACCTGCTCGCAAACCTCCGCCAGGAGGAAGGGCCTGGCTTCCATCTGGAGCCGGCCGGCCTCGATCTTGGAGAAGTCCAGGATGTCGTTGATGAGTCCAAGCAGACCATCCGCGGCGGCCTTGGTCTTCACCAGGTAGTTGCGCTGCTGCTCCGTGAGCTCGGTCTGCAGGGCCAGGTGGGTCATGCCGATCACCGCGTTCATGGGCGTGCGGATCTCGTGGCTCATGTTCGCCAGGAAGGCGCTCTTGGCCCGGGTGGCGGCTTCTGCGGCCTTCTGGGCCTCCATCAGCAGCGCCTCGTTGCGCTTGCGTTCGGTGATGTCCTTGCCGAACATGGACAGCCCGACCACCGCCTCCCCCTGGCGCACATGGTTGAAGGCCAGGTGGAGCACGCGGGCTTCCGCCGAGAGCTGGTACTCCATCTCGAAGGGCCCCTCGTCCAGGGCCCGCCGGAGGTAGCCCCGCCACTGCTCGACCAGCGCGGGCGAGAGCATCTCCTTCATGTCCATGCCAGGTTCAAGGCGGCGGTGCAGACTCCGGGAACAGTAGTCCTGGTAGGCCTGGTTGAAGGTCACGAGGCGGAAGTCGGGTACGGCCACGGACCAGATGAAATCCGAGGTGCTCTCGATGATGGCCTGGAGGCGGGCCCGGCCTTCCACGGCCTCCGCCGTGCGCCGCGCGACGGTGGCCTCCAGCTCGCGATTGAGCTGTGCCATTTGTTCGGTCGCCCAATCGCGCTGCTCAAGGTTCTTCCGGTATTCCTGAAGGATCTTCAGGGTCGCCAGCAGGCCGACCCCGAACAGGCAGATCATCGCGAAGGCGCGCGGCAGTGGCTTCATGGGCGGCGCCGGGTTGAGCAGCCCGAGGCCCTCCCGGTAGCCCACCGCCAGGAGCACGAGACTCACCAGGACCGTCAACCCAACCGCCTGGCGTGGACTCAGCACCCATGCGGACAGCATGACCAGGGGCGGGATGACAAAATAGGCGACCGCCAAGGTGCCGTAGCCCAGTTGCATGCCGGGTATCGTACAGGACCCCAGGCCGTAGCCCCAGATCAGGAGCAGCCAGGTGGACCGGGGATGGCGCCCGGCCAGGGTCCAGCCAAGACTGACGATGGTGATCGCCAGGGCCATGCCGGGCCTGCGGAAGGGATTCACGACCCCTTCCCGGATGAGCGCGAGCCAGAGGCCCAGTATCCCGATGCTGAAGAGGAGGAGCGTGCTGCGGAGGATCCGGCCGCTCGCTTCGGGCGGAAGGATCGCCTCGGAGGGTGGGAGGGCTTGGCGGTCGGGCGGAAGGTCCATGGTTGGGATCATCATACGTCATGGGGCCGCTTGCTTTGCGAATAGATGCCGACCCGGGGCGGATGGCTGGCGGGCCAAACGCGGGTCATGCTTCGGGCCCCACCATGGCCACGGATTCGATGGCGCCGAGGTTGCCGATGACGAGCACCCGGCTCGCTCCCCCCGCAAAGTCGTTGCCCATCACGCCGTCGTAGCCGAAAACCCGGACCAGGCGCCGCACGGCTTCATTGAACGTGATGCCGCTGTCTCCCGTGGCGCTTCGGGTCGTCCGGATGACGGCTCCCAGGTCCACGAGAAACTGCTCCCAGGCGGCCACCCGGGTCCCTGGTTCGGGTGGCGCCACCCCCGGGCGATTCATGTCCAGAATGCGTGCGTCCGGTCTCAACTTGATTTTGAGGGTTGTGTCTCCCCAGATCCGGGTGGACGCAAGGTCCTCGCTGGCATAGACCCCGGCGCCCAGGCCCAGGATGGGATACCCGAACAGACCGTCACCACCGGGCTTGCCCCTGATCCCCATCCTGAACCCGGAACGCAGAATGGCGCTGGCGCTGGTCGAGGACGTCGCATGGTAGACCACGCCCGGGCGGATGGTCGCGGTTTCGTCCAGGTCGAACAGCGGCAGGAAATCCTGGGCGACCTCGGCTATCTCCTTCCTGCTTCGTCCATCCAGTTCGACGAAGCCGGGTGGCAGACCGCGTCCCCTGCGGCCGTAGAGGGCCCGGTCACGGCAGAGCTGACGGAGGCTATCCGCATTGATGCGGTAGGTATCCCCGGCCTTGAGGAGGTAGTGCTCGATGACCTTCCGGATGTCCGGTTCACATTCCGGAGGGACCGTGCTGCCTTCAGGCAGGAAGGGATCGAAGGCCGAGCGGATGGAAAGGGCTTCGACGGGTGTGGCAGGGTCGCCGGCGGGCGCAGCGGGCGCCGCAGCCGGAGGCGCGGCGGGACCGGCGGCCCCCTTGGCCTCGGGCTTGGGCGGGGTCGCCTGGAGGGAGATGCCGAAGAGGAGGGCCAGACCCATGGCCAGCAGGGGTTCGACCCGCGCCTGCCGTGGCCTGCGCAGGGCCCCCTGGCGCCAGTTTGAAGCGTGTGGAATCTGCAAGTCCGTCTCCTAAGGTTGTTTGTTCCATTTATTAATATTTGTAATAATTAAAAATAATTAATAACGACCTAAATATAAATCGACCTTCCTGCGAGTCAAGCTTGAGATCCACCTTGGCCAACCTGATCCTTCCCCCGGTTGCTTCAACGGTGGTCACGGGCATGACGGGTGCCGCCGCTCCATCGGGAACCATCCGTGAGCCCGGACCATCTGTGACCCGAAGCGCGGTGGGAGCGCTTGGGGGCAAGCATGCAGAACGGTACCTCGCTCAGGGGACAAGGTTCCCCTGACGTGGGGCAGGCCGGAGTGCTTGGCCCCCTTCTGGCATTTTCCGGTGGTATTCGCAAGCCGCACCCACTGCAGCCGTGAGGAACCAGGATTTTGAGCCGATACTGGAGGCGCTGGCAGCCGATTTCACGGCCCTGGGGTGGCTTCGATGCCCAATGATATGAGTCCAGAAGAACTGGACGCCTTGATCGAGAAGATCCAGGCCAAGGCGGATGAGTTGGGAATGAGCTACAGCGCGATCGCGCCCCTCTATCTTCCCGGGAGTGACGTGCGGATTGTCGATGATCCCGAAGAGATCAACAAGGTCTCCTAGGAACACCTGCCTCCGCGCCAAGGACCCCGTCACGGCGGGGTCCTTGGTTTGAGTGGCCATGTTCCAGGCGGAGGGCCGGGCCTACCCGTGCGCCCCGGTTCCCGTCACCTCCGGCGCCCCGGCGCGGTACTCGGCGAACCACTCGGACAGGGCCTGGACCTGGGCGAGGATCTCACCGGGGCGGGTACCGTCCTGGAAGGGGAGGACCTCGCCGTCGTGCTTGACCACGCGGCCGCGGGCCACGACCGTGTCGATCTCGGAGCCGTCGGCGGCCCAGAGAAGGTTCTCCGTGACGTTGTCCAGGCGGGTGGGGACCATGTTGGGACGGGCCAGGTCCAGGAGGACCCAGTCCGCCTGGCGGCCGGGGGCCAGCTCGCCCTGGTTGAGGCGGAGGATGGCGCTGGGGGCGACGGTGATCATCTCCAGGAGCCGCTGGGCGGGGAGGAGGGTGGCGTCCTGGTGCAGGGCCTTCTGGTACTGGGAGGCCAGGCGCGCGGCGGCCAGGATGTTCTGGTTGTCCGCGGAGCCCGAGCCGTCGGTGGCGATGGCCACGGGGATGCCGGCCCGGAGCATCTCGATGAGGGGCGGCATCCCCGAACCCAGGATCGTGTTGGCCAGGGGGTTGTGCACCACCGCCGCGCCGCTGCGTGCGATGAGCTCCACGTCGCGGGGGCCGCAGTTCACCTGGTGGGCGAGGACCGTGCCCGAGTCCAGGATGCCGAGCTCCGTGAAGTACTCCACGGGGGTCAGGCCGGGCTCGATGGCCTCGGTGAACCACTTGGTGGTCTTGGGCTCCTCGGAGCTGTGGATGTGGAAGAGGGTCCCGTGGTCGCGGGCCCAGGCCTTCTGGGGCACCAGCACGGCGCGGCTGTTGGAGAAGCACTGGTCGGGACCCGGGGCGAAGGTGGTGGCCGAACAGCGGGCCTGGATGGCCAGGGCCCTCTCCAGCCGGGCCACGGCGTCGCCTGGGCGGTCCAGGAGCTCGGGGGCGTAGAAGCGGTCCTGGCCCCCCACGGCCACGATCATGGTGGTGCCCGCGGCCTCGTTGGCCTCGGCGATGTCCTCCAGATGGAACTTGTTCCAGTTGCAGTGGTGGACCATGGAGGCCGTGATGCCGTAGTGGAGGTCGTTGAGCCGCGCGCAGCGGTAGCTCAGGGACTGGGGGGTGCGGCCCAGGCGCTCCCTGAGCTCGTCCTTGCGGGCGTTGAGAAAGCCCGTGAAGGGATTGACGGCGTGGTCCAGCCAGGCCGTGAGCGGCTCGTCCCGGGCGATGCCGATGAGGGGCTGCTCGTGGTCATGGCCGTGGGCCTTCACGAAGGCCGGGAGGAGGACCATGTCCTGCATGGGGATGGCGCCGGTGCCGGGGAGCTCCCGGCGGGTGTGGAGCACCTCCAGGGCGGACCCCCAGGTGGCGGCCAGCCGTTCGCCCACCGCGGCGTCATAGGGCCCCGCCTCCAGGATCGTCCCCCCCCGGGCCAGCACATAGCCGTCGGCGATGCGCCGGGAGCGGTCCGGACCGGACAGGGGGAGCATGAAACGGCAGCGGCAGACCAGAAGGCGTGGCTCGGATCCGGGTTCAGGCATGGGGGGCTCCTGGGGAGGGGACTGTGACGGGGGTCATCTTTCCGGTGCATTGCGTAGTAATACTGCTGAAAATGATAAACTTAGCTACTGATTGACCGGGTCGTGGCAGCAGCGGACCTCAGATGAATGAAAAAAAGTAGACATCATGGTCGCTTTTTTGTTTATCCTCATTTCCATACCTTGTCCAGTGTCTCCTTCTCACCGTGGTTGTGATCCCTTGAGATGACCAATCGGTCATAATAAAAGCTCCAGGCTCTAAGCTAGCGAACACGAAGACCCTTCGGCGCCCTTTCCGCCAGGCGGAGGCCCCAGGCCCTGCCCAGCGGGCGCCGAAACAACGAACTACCTGTGTGGGACCGACCTATGCCAAACCCGATACCCGCCGTGCCCCGCTTGACCATCAAAGGGGTGAGCAAGATCTACCCCTCCGTCGTGGCCAACGACAACATCGACCTGACAGTCAGCCCGGGAGAGATCCACGCCGTCCTCGGGGAGAACGGGGCGGGCAAGTCGACCCTCATGAAGATCATCTACGGCGTCGTGCGCCCGGACCAAGGGGAGATCCTCTGGGAGGGCAGGCCCGTCCAGGTCCAGAACCCCGCCCATGCCCGGGAGCTGGGCATCGGCATGGTGTTCCAGCACTTCTCCCTGTTCGAGACCCTCACCGTCGCCCAGAACGTGGCCCTGGCCATCCCGGGCCGGCTCGACCTGGCCGGGCTTTCCAAGCGCATCGTGGAGATCTCCGAGCGCTACGGCCTGCCGGTGGACCCCCGGCGCCTGGTGCACGCCCTGAGCGTGGGCGAGCGCCAGCGGGTGGAGATCATCCGCTGCCTGCTGCAGAACCCGCGCCTGCTCATCCTGGACGAGCCGACCTCGGTACTCACGCCCCAGGCCGTGCGCAAGCTCTTCGAGACGCTCAGGCAGCTGGCCTCGGAAGGGGTCAGCATCCTGTACATCAGCCATAAATTGGACGAGCTCCAGGAGCTCTGCCACACGGCCACCGTGCTCCGGAACGGCAAGGTGACCGGGCACTGCATCCCCTCGCAGGAAACCCCCCGGACCATGGCCCGCCTCATGATCGGCGAGGATCTGCCCACCTTCCACCACGGGGAGCCCGAGGAGGGCCGGGAGGTGCGCCTGCGCATCGACGGCCTGTCGGTGAAGTCGGAGGATCCCTTCGGCGTGGACCTGAAGGACGTGCGCCTGCAGGTGGCCAGCGGCGAGATCGTGGGCATCGCCGGCGTCTCGGGCAACGGCCAGCAGGAGCTGCTCCGGGCCATATCGGGCGAGGAGCCCGTGCTGGACAAGCGCTGGGTCACGGTGTGCGGCGTGCAGGCAGGTAAGATGAACGCCTCCCGGCGCCGGGCCCTGGGCATGTGCTTCGTGCCCGAGGAGAGGCTCGGCCGGGGCGCGGTGCCACGCCTGAGCCTCACGGACAACATCCTGCTCACGGCCTTCCGCAAGAACATGCTGCGCTTCGGCATGATCCGCCAGAAGGCGGCCAAGACCTTCGCCGAGGACTGCATCCGCCTGTTCGACGTCAAGTGCGGGGGCGCGGGCAGCGAAGCCAAGTCCCTGTCCGGCGGCAATCTCCAGAAATTCATCGTGGGCCGGGAGATCCTCCAGAACCCCAAGGTCCTCGTGCTGGCCCAGCCCACCTGGGGCGTGGACGTGGGCGCGGCCTCCTTCATCCGCCGGCAGCTGCTGGACCTCCGGGCCTCGGGCACGGCGGTGCTGGTCATCTCCGAGGAGCTGGACGAGCTGTTCGAGATCTGCGACCGCCTCGTGGTGATCGCCAAGGGGCGCCTGTCCCCGTCCAAGCCGACCTCCCAGACCGGGGTGGAGGAAGTGGGCGTCTGGATGAGCGGGATGTGGCCGGACCCGGCCCAGGTCAAGGAAGAGGCGCCGTATGTGGCTTAAGCTGGAACCGCGTCCCGAACCCTCCCGGGCCTTCCGCTACCTGTCGCCGCTGCTGGCGGTGGTGCTCATGGTGGCCTTCGGCATGCTCTTGTTCCACCTCCTGGGCAAGAGCCCGGTGGAGGGCTTCAAGATCTTCTTCGTCAACCCCCTCATGGACAGGTACGGCGTCGCCGAGCTGTTCCTGAAGGCCACCCCCCTGCTGCTGTGCGCCGTGGGCCTGGCGGTGGGCTTCCGGGGCAACATCTGGAACATCGGCGCCGAGGGCCAGCTCCTCATCGGGGCCCTGGTGGGGGGCGGGGTCGCCCTGCACTTCCCCGATGCCAACCGGATGCTCCTGCTGCCGGCCATGATCGCCGCGGGCGCCCTCGGCGGCATGCTCTGGGCCTCTATTCCGGCCGTGCTGCGCACCCGGTTCAACGCCAACGAGATCCTCACGAGCCTCATGCTGGTCTACATCGCCGAGCTGATCGTGTCCTGGCTGGTGCACGGCCCCTGGATGGATCCCGACGGGTTCAACTTCCCGCAGACCAAGCTGTTCTCGGCCAACGCCACCCTGCCGATCCTGGTGCCGGGGACCCGGGTCAACGCCGCGCTCACCATCGCCATCGGCGCCCTGATCGTGGGCTGGATCTTCATGAACAAGAGCTTCCTGGGCTACCAGATGAAGGTGGCGGGCCAGGCCGAGAACGCCGGGCGCTACGCGGGCTTCTCGGCCCGGCGCACGGTGTGGATCGGCATGCTGGCTGGCGGGGCCATGGCGGGGATCGCCGGGGTGGCCGAGGTGGCCGGTCCCGTGGGGCAGATCACCGAGCACATCTCCCCCGGCTACGGTTTCGCGGCGATCATCGTGGCCTACATGGGCCGCCTCGAGCCCGTGGGCATCCTCCTCTCGGGGCTCCTCATGGCGCTCCTCTACCTGGGCGGCGAGCAGGCCCAGCAGTACCTGGCGCTGCCCTACTCCATCTCCAAGGTGTTCCAGGGCCTGCTGCTGTTCTTCCTGCTGTGCTCGGACGTGTTCATCACCCACCGCCTGCGTTGGAAGAAATAGGGGACGACTGATGCAAACGAGCCTCCTTTCAGCCATTCTCTTCGCCACCATCGTGGCCGGGACACCTCTTGTGATTACCGCCCTGGGCGAGCTGGTCACGGAGAAGTCCGGCGTCCTGAACCTGGGCGCCGAGGGCATCATGTCCATGGGCGCCATCGCCGCCTTCGCCATCACCGTGCAGACCGGCAGCCCCTTCCTCGGCGTACTCGCGGGCATGGCCGCGGGCATGGGCATGGGCCTCATCTTCGCCGTGGCGGCCCTCACCTTCATGGCCAACCAGGTGGCGTGCGGCCTGGCGCTGTCGATCTTCGGTGTGGGCCTCGCTGCCTTTGTCGGCAAGCCCTACGAGTCCGTGTCGCTGGTCAGCGTGACGGCCTGGAATGTGCCTCTGGTTCATAAAATTCCGATCATCGGCCACGCCTTCTTCGAGCACCAGGGCCTCGTGTACTTCTCCTGGGCCCTCCTGGGCGCGGTGGCGTGGTTCCTGTACCGCAGCCGCCTGGGCCTGGTGCTCCGCGCCGTGGGCGAGGCCCCCGTGGCGGCCCATTCCGTGGGCTACAACGTGGTGCGCATCCGCTACCTGGCCGTCATCTTCGGGGGCGCCATGGCGGGCATCGGCGGGGCCTTCCTGTCGGTCTTCTACACGCCCCTGTGGGTGGAGGGCATGGTGGCCGGCCGCGGCTGGATCTCCCTGGCGCTGGTGGTCTTCGCCACCTGGCGGCCCCTCCGGGTGCTGGTGGGCGCCTATCTGTTCGGCGGCGCGATGATCATCCAGATGTTCGTGCAGGGCTCGGGGATCCACCTGAACATCCCATCTCAGTTCTTGTCCTCACTTCCTTATGCGGCCACGATTATCGTATTGGTTCTCATCTCGCACAACAAGGCGACCATCCGCCTCAACTCCCCCGCTTCGCTGGGCCAGCCTTTCAGTCCCGAAGCCTGAACTGACGCCGTCTAGCGCGGCCATCATCCCATTCCTTCTGGAGGACACATCATGAACTCTCGGAAATCCGTCATCACGACCCTGGGCGGCGCCCTCATCGCCACGTCCCTCCTCGTCGCCGCCGACGCCCCCACCAAGGTGGGCTTCGTCTATGTGAGCCCCGTGGGTGACGCGGGCTGGACCTACCAGCACGACCTGGGCCGCAAGGAAATGGAGAAGGCCATGGCCGGCAAGGTCACGACCAGCTTCGTCGAGAACGTCCCCGAAGGCGCGGACGCCGAGCGCGTCATCCGCGGCATGGTCACCGGCGGCGCCAAGATCGTCTTCACCACCTCCTTCGGCTACATGAACCCCACCGAGAAGGTCGCCCACGCCTTCCCCGACAAGGTCTTCTTCCATGCCACCGGCTACAAGACCGGCAAGAACATGGGCATCTACAACGCCCGCTTCTACGAGGGCCGCTACCTCTGCGGCGTCATCGCCGGCAAGATGACCAAGAGCAACATCGCGGGCTACGTCGCGGCCTTCCCGATCCCCGAAGTGATGCAGGGCATCAACGCCTTCACCCAGGGCATGCGCAGCGTCAATCCCAAGGCCGAAGTCAGGGTCATCTGGGTCAACTCCTGGTTCGATCCCGGCAAGGAGCGCGAAGCCGCCCTCACCCTGGTCTCCCAGGGCGCCGACATGCTGACCCACCACACCGACTCCACCGCCGTGGTGCAGGCCGCCGAAGAGAAGCACAAGGAGAACAAGAACCTCTACGCCTTCTCCTACCACTCCGACATGAGCAAGTACGGTCCCACGGCCCAGCTCACCGGCACCACCCACCTCTGGGGCGACTTCTACACCAAGACCGTCAAGGAAGTCCTGGCCGGCACCTGGAAGAGCACCAACGTCTGGGGCGGCATGAAGGACGGCATGATCAAGCTCGCGCCCCTCAACGCCGCGATCCCCGCCGACGTGAAGGCCCTGATCGCCAAGGATGAGGCCGCCATCAAGGCGGGCAAGCTGCATCCCTTCGACGGCCCCGTCCTCACCCAGGACGGCAAGGAGAAGGTCGCCAAGGGCAAGCACATGACCGACGCCGACCTGGGCGCCATGGACTACTACGTGCAGGGTGTGGCTTCCACGCTCCCCAAGAAGTAGCCATCTGAAGCAACCGAGAGCGGGAGCGGAGGGGCAAAACCTCTCCGCTCCCGCTTTCCTTTACCTTGTAAGATGCATGCACTGCCACGGGGGGGTCGAGGTGATCGGGGCTTCAACCATTCGCAAGGAAGGCCGGGCCAAGGTGCTCGGCACCGCCCGCTACACCGACGACGTCGTCCTGCCCGGCGTCCTGCACGGCGTGACCGTGCGGTCCCGGGCGGCCCGGGGCGTCCTCAGGGGCGTCACCTTCCTGGAGGGCGTGGACTGGAGCGAGGTCACGGTCGTGACCGCCGCCGACATCCCCGGCCGGAACAGGGTGGCCTCCCTCGTGGACGACCAGCCCTTCCTGGTGGAAGTCGGGGGCCTGATCGCCCACCCGGAACAGCCCGTCCTGCTCCTGGCCCATCCGGACCGGTGCGTGGTGGAGAAAGCCCGGCGCCTCGTGCGCATGGAGGTCGAGGAGCTGCCGCCGGTCCTGGAAATCCAGGACGCCCTGGACTGCGTCCAGGTCATCCACGGGACCCGGAACGTCCTCAAGGAGATCCGCATCGCCAAGGGGGACCCCGGGCCCGTGTGGGCCACGGCCGCCCACGTCATCGAAGGCGAGTACCGCACCGGCGCCCAGGAGCAGCTGTACCTGGAACCCAACGCCATGATCGGCACGGTGGAGGGCGAGGGGGAGACCCTCCAGGTCACCGTGTCCGGCTCCCTGCAGTGCCCCTACTACGTGCACGACGCGTTGAAGCAGCTCTTCGGGCTTCCGGACGAGCGCGTGCGGGTGGTGGCCCTGGAGATGGGCGGGGCCTTCGGGGGCAAGGAGGACTACCCCTCCCTCATCGCCGGCCACGCCGCCCTCCTGGCCCTCAAGGCCGGCCGCCCCGTGAAGATCATCTACGACCGCGAGGAGGACATGGCCGCCACCACCAAGCGCCACCCCTCGCGCACCCGCATCCGCTCGGCCTTCGACGCCCAGGGCGGCCTCCTGGCCCTGGACCTCGATTTCGTCCTGGACGGCGGCGCCTTCACCACCCTGTCCCCGGTGGTGCTCAGCCGCGGGGCCATCCACGCCGCGGGAGCCTACCGCTGTCCGCACGTGCGGATCCTGGCCCGGGCCGTGGCCACCAACACGCCCCCCTGCGGCGCCTTCCGCGGGTTCGGCGCCCCCCAGAGCCTGTTCGCCATCGAGCGCCACCTGGACGTGTGCGCCGCGCGCCTGGGCCTGGACCCCATCGACCTCCGGCGCCGGAACTTCCTGCGCCGGGGCGACACCATGGCCACCGGCCAGGTCATCAAGGAGGATCTGTACCTGGACGCCCTGGTGGACCGGGCCCTGGCCGAAGTGGACCAGGCCGCGCTGCGGCGCTCGTACCAGGCCCGCAACGCCGCCGACCCCTGGGTCAAGCGGGGGGTTGGACTGGCGGTGTTCATGCACGGCTGCGGCTTCACGGGCAGCGGCGAGACCCACATGGCCTCCGTGGCCGGCGTGGAGGGCCTGCCCGACGGCAGCATCGCGATCCTGGCCGCCTCTACGGAAATGGGTCAGGGCAAGAACACCGTGTTCTGCCAGATCGTGGCCGAGGCCCTGAGCCTGCCCATCGACCAGGTGGACATGGCCGAGGTGGACACCCGCTTCGTGCCCAACAGCGGGCCTACCGTGGCTTCAAGGAGCACCATGGTGGTGGGGCGGATCCTGGAGGACGCCGCCCAGGGCCTGCGCCTGATCCTCATCCAGGGTGGCTTCCTGGAGGAGCCCTACACCCCCGTGGAGTTCCGGGCCGCGGTGGCCCGGGCCCGGGAGGAGCGGGGCGCGCTGAAGTGCTACGGCCAGTTCAAGGTCAATCCGGACACCAGCTGGGACGACAAGACCTACCAGGGGGACGCCTACCCCAACTTCTCCTGGGCCTGCTACGCCGCCGCCGTGGCCGTGGACCTGGTCACCTTCGAGGTGAAGGTGGAGGACTTCGCGGCCGTGCAGGAGGTGGGCCGGGTGGTGAACCCGACACTCGCCACCGGCCAGATCCAGGGCGGCGTCGCCCAGGGCATCGGCTGGGGGCTGTGGGAGGAGGTCACCTTCAAGGAAGGGCGGATGGCGAACAACCAGCTCACCAACTACATCATTCCCACCTCCGCCGATCTGCCCAACATCAAGGTGGTGTTCCTGGAAGGGGGCAACCCCTATGGCCCCGGTGGGGCCAAGGGCATTGGCGAACTCCCCATGGACGGCCCGGCCCCGGCCATCCTCAACGCCATGGCGGACGCCCTGGGAACGGACGTGAGGCTGGACGAGGTGCCCATGACCCCCGAACGAATCCTGAACCGTATGGAGGAGGCGGACCATGCCCGTGTCTGAAACCATTGAGCTTTCCCTCCAGGTGAACGGGGTCGCCCGGACCGTGGCGGTGCACCCCATGGCCCGGCTCCTGGATGTCCTCCGGGAGCCCCTGGGCCTCACGGGCACCAAGGAGGGCTGCGGGGAAGGGGAGTGCGGCGCCTGTAGCGTGCTGCTGGACGGCCGGGTCGTGAACAGCTGCCTCGTGCCGGCCCTGCAGGCCCAGGGCGCGGTGGTGGTCACGGTGGAAGGCCTGGCCCAGGGCCAGGAACTCTCCCCCCTCCAGGCTGCCTTCCTCACCCACAACGCCGCCCAGTGCGGCTTCTGCACCCCGGGGATGCTCGTGGCCGCCCAGGACCTGCTCGGGCGCTGCCCGGCCCCGAGCCCCGACCAGGTGCGCACGGGCCTGGCGGGCAACCTGTGCCGCTGCACGGGCTATTCCAAGATCCTGGAGGCCGTGGCGACCCTGTCCGGGCCTGGGGAGGCCAAAAGGTGAGAGCCAACCTGACCGACTACACGATCCAGGCCCCCGCCACCCTGGCCGAGGCCCTGGCCATCCTGGCCGCGGAGCCCGGCGTCTGGACGCCCATCGCCGGCGGGACTGACCTCATGGTGCTGTTCAACGCTGGCCGGCTCCCGGCCCGCAGGCTCCTGGACCTCTCGCGCCTCTCCGAACTGCGGGGCGTGGAGGAGGACCCGGCCCGCCTGAGCCTGGGGGCCCTGACGACCTACACCGAGCTGCTGGAGCAGCGTAGCGTGCACACGTGCTTTCCCAACCTGGTGAAGAGCGCCCGGGCCACCGGGGCCAAGGCCATCCAGAACCGGGGCACCCTGGGGGGCAACATCGTCAACGCCAGTCCCGCCGCGGATACGCCGCCGGCCCTCCTGGCCTATGGCGCGGAACTTGAACTGGTGAGCGTGCGCGGCGCCCGCTGGGTGCCCTACGCGTCCTTCCACCGGGACTACAAGAAGATGGATCTGGCCCCGGACGAGCTGGTGGCACGGGTGCGGCTGCCCAAGCCCCGGGGCACGGGCTTCCACTTCTACCGGAAGGTGGGCACCCGCCAGGCCCAGGCCATCGCCAAGGTCTGCCTGGCCGCCTACGCCCGCATCGAGGACCGGGTGGTGACCGAGTTCCGGGTGGGCCTGGGCTCCGTGGCCCCCGTGCCGGCCCGCGCCCACCGGACCGAGACCCTGCTGGTGGGCTGCCGGCTGGGCGCCCTGCCCGTGGCTGCCGCCCGCCAGGCCATCCAGGAGGACATCGCGCCCATCGACGATATCCGGGCCTCGGCCCACTTCCGGAGGGTGGTGACAGGCAACGTCCTGGAACAGATGCTGATGGAACTGGCGAAGGCCTAGCAGGTGGTCATCCAGAAGGGGACCTCCCGCCAGGCGAAGTGGATGTGCTCCTGGAAGACCCGCAGCTCGCAGCCCTGCTCGCCGAGCAGGGCGGCGAGGGCCTGGTGGGTGAACAGGGAGAGGTGGCCGTTGCGGGGGGCGAGGTACCACCAGTCGGTACCCACGGCCTCGATGCCCTCGGGCTGGATTACCGTGGAGAGGATCATGCCCCCGTCCCCGCTCACGAAGCTCATGAGCTTGCGCAGACCCAGGCGGGGGTCCGGAAGGTGCTCCAGCACCTCGATGCAGGTGACCAGGTTGAAGGTCCCCTGCGGCTCGGCCTGGAAGGCGGGGTTGAAGGGATCCCAGGTTTCCGCCCGGGGGATGCCCTTGGCGCGGAGCCCTTCGGCAAGCCGCCCCGTGCCGCCCCCCCAGTCCAGGACCGACAGGCGGGGGAAGGCCTTGCCCAGGAAGGCGCCCAGGCTCCGGATCCAGGTCTCCGCCCGCAGGCTCATGAAATCGTGGTCCACGATCGGGTAGTCCTCGTTGTAGATGTGGGCCTGGAATTCATCATAGGTCCAGTGATCGCAGAACCGGGTGAAGAGGAACCCGCAGTCCCCGCAGCGATAGTAGGGGACCCGGAGGCCGGACGGCGGCAGGGGGCTGCCATCGGCGTCCTCGCAGCCCTTGTTGAAATCCACGTCCCCGAACAGCGGCGCCAGACCTCCGCAGCATTTGCAGAGCGTCTTCCCGCCCGCCAGGGTCCGGGCCGCCAGTTCCGTCAGGGTTCGCACGGGGACTCATCGGGTTCCCGCCGGGGAAACGTGAGCGGAATCATCCCGGCTCGTCCTGCCCTTGAACCACCACGAGGCTGCCGCCACTCCTGACCCAGGGAGGTGGGCCCATGGCGGTGAGGTGCGTGGTCTTGTTCATGGCGTTCCTGGTGATGGGCTTTGGTGATCTGCGGGGCAGTTTCCTGGCCATCGCCCGGGAGGTCTTCGGAATTACCGCCGCCCAGGGCTCCCTCATCCCCGTGGCGGGGGCCATGGCCTTCGCCCTATGCGCCCTGCCCGCGGGCCTGCTCGCGACCCGCATGGGGAAGAAATTCGTCCTGCAGGCGGGCCTGCTCATCACCGCTGCGGCCCATCTGCTGCCCTGGCTGGTCCTCAGCCGCTACGGCCACCTGCTGGCGGCCATCTTCCTCATCGCCGTGGGCATGACCTTCCTGCTGGTCGCGGGCAACCCGCTGCTCCGGGATATCGCCTCGCCCGCCCGATATTCCCGCAACCTCACCTTCGCCCAGTTCTTCAAGAGCCTGGGCTCCATCGCCGGGCCCTACCTGCTCGCGACGCTGGTGGCCTGCGGGTTCAGCTGGAAAGGGGTCTTTCCGCTCTACGCCGGGTTCGCCCTGATGGCCTGGGCCGCTGTGACCTGGACGTCGTGGCCGGCCCTACCGTCGGAGCGGCCGGCCCGGTTGAGGGACAGCCTCCTGCTCCTTCGTGAACCATCCTTGCGCTGGAGAATTCTGGGGATCTTCCTGTTCTCGGGTTCGGAAATGGGCTTGAACAATTTCCTGGCCAGCCATCTGTGGCTCACCTTCGGCCTGGCGATCCGGGGCGAGGCCCTGACCTGGGGCCAGGGCCTGTTCTGGCTGGGGCAGGGGGTGGGGCGGCTCCTGGGCACCCTGGCCCTCACCTGGATGGAGACCGTCAGGTTCTACCACCTGTGCGTCCTGGCGGGCCTGGTGGGGTTGGGGGGCCTCATCCTCGGCTCGCTGCCTGTGGTCATCGCCTCGGTGGCCCTGTGCGGGATGGCCTTCTCCAACATCTGGCCCTGCCTGTTCGCGCTCACCCTTGAACGGGAACCCAGGCGTTCCTCCGAGCTCGCGGGCCTGGTGGTCATGGCCAATGTCGGAGGCGCCGTGGTGCCTTTCCTCATGGGGAAGCTCACGGATCTCCGTGGCGTCCGCTGGTGTTTCCTGGTGCCCCTGGCGGCCTTCCTGTACCTCGAGTGGCTGGCGGGGGCCTCCGGACGGACGCAGTCTGATTAATTCCCTAAACTCTTGATATGAATTACGGTCCAATGGACAAGCACCACGAGGATCCGCCATGCATCTTTCACTGAAATTCCTGTCACCCCAAGGCTACCTGCTGGGGTTCGGCTCACGGGTGGCTCTCGCCCTCGTGGCCGCCGGCCTTCTGACCCTGTCCGCCCGGGAGGAGAAGGAAAAGGAGAAGGATCGGGCCAAGGTCCAGGCACCCCGAACGGAGGCCCGTCCCCGGCAGGAAGCCAAGCCGGAGCAGGCCCCCGGGCGGCCCCGGCCGGAACCGGCCTTTGAGAGGGCCCGGCCGGCCGGGCCCGCCCATGGAGGCGGCCTCGACCGACCGGGCGCCGCTCTTCAGGGTTCCGGCCATGGCCCCGAGGTGCACGTGGCCCGCACCCGCGATGGGGGCGAGATCCACCGGTCGCCTTCGGGGGATCTCCGCGAAGTGCGTACGCCCAGCGGGGCGGTGATCCGCCATGCCCCGGGAGGGGGCAGGGAGGTGGAAATCGTGCGGCCCGGTGGACGGGTCATCGTCGCCAGCGGCTCGGGCCGCTCCGGCTACATCCAGCGTCCCCTCGAATTCCACGGCCAGCCCTTCATCCAGCGGACCTACGTCGTCAATGGCGTGGCCTATCCCCGGGTCTACCGGTCCTGGGCCTACGGCGGCCGGGTCTACCCCGTCTACGCGCCCATGCACTACTACCGGCCGGCCTTCTACCGGTGGGCCTATACGCCCTGGGGCCGGCCCGTGCAGTACGGCTGGGGCTGGTCCGGCAGGCCCTGGTACGGATACTACGGCGGCTACTTCACACCCTACCCGGTCTACATGGGGCCCTCCTTCTGGCTGGCGGACTTCGTCATCGCCGCCACCCTCGAATCCGCCTACCTGGCCCAGAACTATCCCGCCGGGCCTCCGCCGGTCTCGTACGATCCCGGCAATGGCATGACGCCGGAGGTCAAGCAGGCCATCGCCGATGAAGTGCGGCGGCAGATGGACCAGGAGCAGGCGGATCAGGCTGCCTATCAGGGCATGGGCCCGATGTCGGCCCCGCCCGCCCTCTTCTCGGACCGGGGTCCCCGGGTGTTCCTGGTCGCCACCCCGGTGACCGGCTACGCCGGCGGCCAGGAATGCCCCCTGGGCGAGGGTGATGTCCTGGGGCTCACGCAGACCCCGGCCCCGGGCTCGGAATGGGCGCAGGTGCGCGTCATGGCCAGCCGCCGCTACCACTGTCCCCGGGGCACGGTCCTGTCGGTGCGGACCCTGGACCTCCAGGAGATGCAGAACCATCTCCAGGCCAGCCTGGACCAGGGTCTGGACAAGCTCAACCAGGACCAGGGCAGGAACGGCCTTCCAGCCCTCCCGCCCGGCACGGGAGGCATGACGGACGCGGCCTTCGCCAGCCAGCTCCAGGCCGAGGACAGGGCCCTGGACGAGCTGTCCCTGGCGGTCAAGGATGCCGACCAGTCCGAGCAGGCCACCCTGAACCAGGGCGGGGGGGGCAAGGACCCGGCCTATCCCTCCGCACCCGCCAGCGCACCGCCCGCGGGCGCGACCATCACCCTGGGCATGAGCATCTCCCAGGTGGTGGCGGCCATGGGGCAGCCCCGGAATACGGTCGACCTCGGGGCCAAGCAGATCTACGTCTACTCCAACCTCAAGATCACCTTCCAGAACGGCCGGGTCAGCGACGTGCAGTGACGCCGCCGCCCCCATCGTCGGGCATCCCCCGGTAGATCCAGTCGAAGGCCGCGGGGATGGCCAGGAAGGCGCCGCCCACATGATCGACGCCGTCGCCGGGCTTGCCCAGGGGCTGGAACATGAGCGTGCCCTGGGGCTCCCGGCCCGCCTTGCGCATGGCCCCGCCCAGGGTCCGCCAGGCCTCGAGGGTATTGCCGATGGGCACGTCGTGGTCGTCCGGACTCTGGCAGAACAGGATCGGCCGGGTGGGGGCCCAGCCCACGGCCACGTCGTTCTCGGCCAGGATCCCCCGGAGGGGGCTGGTCTGGAAGGCCGGATCGTCCAGTTCCCGGGCCACCCACTCCGGAGCCAGGAGGTCGCGCAGGACCACCTGGCCGGGGGCCGTGCCCATACGCCGGGCCAGGTTGACATCCACGACGGTGCCATCCCGGGTCCCGTTGGCCCATTCCTGGAGGTTGCCGTCCGGGCCGGTGGCCAGGAGCTCGGGCGCGAGCACCTGCAGCGGGTCCATGACCCTGCCGTAGATCCCGTTGTAGCCGAAGATCACGTACGGGATGAAGAACGGGTGGTGGAAGGGTGTCGCAGGGTCGAGGATCAGCCGCCGGGTGGTCCCTGAGATGTCGAAGGGGCCCGCCATGCAGGCCGAGCCGGCCAGCCAGAAGTTGCCGTCCCCCCCGTAGTCCTCCCGGTGGGTCTCCATTTCCCGGGCCGCCGCCAGGGAGGCGTAGCCGCCTTCCGAGTAGCCCATGAGGAAGACCCGTCCATCCCAGGCATAGTGGTTCCGGGCCAGGTAGGGGTCCCCGGTGAAGAGCTCGCGGATGGCCGGCAGGCCGTCCACCACGGCGTAGGCCAGGGACCGTCCATGGCAGAAGGGGTGGTAGGAGGTGCCGTCCTCCCCCATGCCGGGCTCGTCCGGCATGGCCACCGCGAAGCCATAGTAGGCCGCCGCCGCCGCCGCGAAAATCCATTCATGGCCGTTGAACTCGGATGCCACCGCGTCCTTCATCAGCGAGGTGCCATGGCTGTAGACGATGATGGGCATGCGGGCCGGCTCCTTGACCCGCCAGGCGGGGGGGAAGAAGACCCGCCCGCTCAGGTGGGAGGTGGCGCAGCGCGGGCGGCCCTGGTCGTCCAGCAGGGGCCGGCCGAGGTCGTCATAGAGGGGCTTGCGGGCCGCGTAGCCGTACACCGAGGAATGGACGACCCAGTCCGGCGTGGCTGACCCCACCCAGGTTTCCATGAATTCCGCACAGCTGAGGAAGGTTTTCCACGCCACGGGCTCCCAGCCCGAGGTCGGGAGGACGGCCTGCTGTCCCTGGCCGGCCGGGGGCGCCGCGCCGAGGCCGAGGGCTAGGAAGGGGCTGAGTAGCAAAGGCGAAAGGCGCATTAATAGGCTCCAGAATAGTTGGCTTAAAAAACTTCATGTAATGGATGAAAAGACCTTAAAATAATTGAAATATTTTTTTTATAATTTGCTGTTAATCAACTCGTAAGCGCTGCCGTGCGCCCAGTGTTCCAGCTTTGGCCAAGGCCTGTCCATGGAAAACTTGGATAAGTTAAATATCAATTGTATTTTATATTTAGAGGCGAATTTCATGCTTGGTTCCAGCGGCGTCTTTTCGAAGCCGGCGCCTGACTTCAGACCACCCGCCGCCCACATGCCTACTTGCGGTTCGCCGAGTAGAGGTGGCGTTGGCCATCCAGGCTCCGGTAGACCACGAATTCCCAGGTGGAGGCGCCGTCATCGGCCGTCACGTTGCATACGAGCTTGACGTTCACTCCGGCCACCACCTGGGTGTAGGCCTTCCTCAGCTCGTCCAGGGTCATGGCGGCGAATTGCTTCTGGAGGTATGCCCTGGTCTCCTGGACCAGGGCGTTGTTCAGAGGGGCGGGCCTATAGGCGCCAGCGAGGCCCACCTTGGCGGGGGCCGGGGTCCGGGCCTGGGCAGGATTGAAGAAATTCGAGCCGAGAAGTGCTGCCAGAACATACCTGTTCATGGTGGACTCCACGATGGCTGGATCAGGAAGCGGTGGAAGCCAAGCCACCAAGGTGGACGCCTACCCCCCCCCCCCGGTGCCCCCGCCCAGGAACGTGGGCGGGACTGGGCGCCAGCCTACATGCGGTTCGCCGAGTAGAGGTGGCGTTGGCCATCCAGGCTCCGGTAGACCACGAACTCCCAGGTGGAGGCGCCGTCATCGGCCGTCACGTTGCATACGATCTTGACGTTCACTCCGGCCACCACCTGGGTGTAGGCCTCCTTCAGCTCGCCCAGGGTCATGGCCGCGAGATGCTTCTGGATGTACGCCTTGGTCTCCTGGACAAGGTCAAGGTCCAGAGGGGCGGGCCTGTAGCCGCCCACGAGGCCCGCTTTGGCCTGGACCGGGGTCCGGGCCTGGGCGGGATTGAAGAAATTCGAGCAGAGAAGTGCTGCCAGAACATACTTGTTCATGGTGGGCTCCACGATGGAGGGGTGGATAGGAAGAGAAAAAAAGCCATGAAGTGCGATTGGAAGGTTCAATTATTCATGCAATTGAGTCCCACTCCACGGTACAAGAATGGCCACGCCACATGAATCTGTCAATAGGCACATGATTCATAGTTTTATTGTTGTTGAAGTGATGATTCATCGAGATCCTTCCGGGGTAAACGGGTCAGACGGGGCCGCCTCCAGGGTATTGGGATGAATTATGATGTTTTCACCTCCTATTTCAATGGCATCGAGGAGGAACTGCTTGACCACCGCCTCGTCCGCGTGATCCATGGGCGGCCCCACATGCTGGTCCACCAGGTTGATGGAGATCCGGGGCGAGGAGAGGAAGGCCACCGAGGCGCAGTATTCCCCGTAGAAACCGGCCCTGTCCTTGAGGATGAAGTGGCGGTACAGGAAGCCCGTCTCCCGGTTGAAGACCACCAGGAGGCGGCCCTGGGCGGGGATGGTGGTGGCATCCCCCACCCTGGCCAGGGTGCCCCGAGCCCGGCCGCTGAACTTGTCCACCAGCGTCAGACTCCCCCGCCCGGGCCGGGTCCCCTCCACCAGGGCCAAGGTCCAGGGCTGGCCGGACTTGTTCACAAGCTCCGTCCGGTCCTGGGCGCGGGCCGCGGCGCAGGCCAGCAGCGCGAGGGCCAGGACCCGGAAGCCCCCAGGATGGAGCAAAGGCCGGGCCGGTTCGTCGTCAAGGATGATGGAAGTAATTGATGTAGCCATGGTTCCCACACCAGAGGGTGCCGTGACCATCAGTATGTATTATTAATTTATGCGAACAAGTGGGTGCTGTTCCTCCAGGCGGCACTTTTTTCCGGGGCCGGTCCGCGTCACTCGCCGGGCAGGGTGACCGAGGCCTTCACGTTGGTCAGGGGGTTGGTTTCCGGCACCAGTTCGGGGGTGAGGATGATCATGAGTTCGTTCTTGATGGAGGAGTCGTTCTTGGTGGAGAACAGCCTGCCCAGGACGGGGATCCTGCTGAGTCCGGGCAGTCCGGCCGTGGTGGAACTGTTGTTGTCCACCAGGAGTCCGCCCAGGACGATGACCTCGCCGCTGGCGGCCCTGACCGTGGTCTGCTCTTCCGAGGTGCCGATGATGGGGTACGTGGCTCCGTTGAGCGTGATCGTATTGACCTGGGACGTCACGGAAGGGTAGAGGCTCAGGATCATGTCGTTGTCCTCCCCGACCTCGACGCTGACCTGGAGGTAGATCCCGACCTTGACATCAATCGTTGTATACACGGACAGGCCGTTCGTGTCCTTGCCCGTGTAGTTGGGGTAAACGTATTTCGTGCCGCTGAGGATGAAGCTGCGCTCCCCGTCCAGGAGCGTGATGGTGGGGTTGGCGAGGGTCTTGGTGCGGCCCTTGGCTTCCAGGGCCTGGAGCGTCGCGCTCACCGTGATGGGGGAATGATTGAACTTTCCCAGGCGGAGGCCGTCAACCAGGCTCCCGGTGCCCCCGTAGCTCCCCCCGGAGGTGGCCTGCTCCGTGGCCGTGACGAGCAGGTTGCCGTTGCCGTTCTGCCAGCTCACGCCCAGGTTCTTGGCGTCGGTGCCGTTCACGGACACGATCTTGACGGTGATGCGCACCTGGCGGCGGGAGCGGTCGAACTTCCTGGCCAGGGCCAGGGCCCGGCGCACCGTGGCGGCGGGACCGGTGATGACGACGTCGCGGCTCCTGAAGTCGGTACCGAGGGAATCGATGGTCTTCACCTGGGAGTTGACGCCGCCGTTGTCGCTGCCGTTGGCCAGAGGGGGGGACTGGAAGGTCGGGCCGCTGATGACCTTGACGTCGGGCAGGGCTTCCTTGAGGGAGTTGGCCAGGGTGGACGAGGAAATGCGCTTGCACCGGTAGACGGCATCCAGCACGGTCTCGTTGGGTTCAGGGAACTCCACCTTCAGGTCCATGGCCAGGCCGACGACGTAGCCGTCGGCCACCTTGCGGAAGTCCAGGCCCCCGGCGGCGAGGATGAGCTTGAGGCCCGCCTCCAGGGGCTGGTTCTTGAAGTGGACGGAAATGAGATCCAGGGGCAGTTCGGGAATGGTGATGGAGGCGCCGGTCAGCCGCGCGTACGCGTGGAGGAGCTCCTCCACGTCCTGTTCCTTGGCCTCGAGCGAGAAGAGGCGTCCGTCCGCGGCCTCCGCGGGCCCGGGCTGGGCCGGAGGATCCGTGGTCGGGGGCACGCCCTGGAGAAGGGTGGTCTGGAGAAGGGAGCCCAGCAGGAGGTTGCGCAAGAGCATGAAGAGCGCCTCGCTGAATTCGGAACCCCTGGCTTGACCATGGGGCCTCAGGTTGGGTGGCGGTTCGCGATGGGAGTCGGGAGGGGGAGGGTCCCTTCCTGACGGGGAAGGGAAAGGCACACGCTGATCTCAAAGGTAGGAATATGGAAGATATTCGCAATGAATAATTTCTATTGTTATTAAACTCAAAACAAACGGTGATTAATCCGGGCGGGGCGACTTTTGGCATTGAAAAACTGCGGAAAGGGGGGCAGGCGCCACCACCGTTCCGCAGTCCTGAAGTCTGAAGATGCCTGCCGCCGCCGCAGCCCGCGTGGCCTATTGCGCGGGTGCGGACGCCAGTTCGCCCGCCCACACCACGAGGCTCAGGACGATCGAGACCACGGTCGCCAGGGCCATGCCCCTGAGTTCCACATGGCCCAGGGTGATCTTGGCGCCGCTCACGCCCACCACGAGGGTGATGGCGGTGAGGATCAGGTTGGCGGGCCGGGTGTAGTCCACCTTCTTCTCGGTGAGCATGCGGATGCCGGCGGCGGCGATGACCCCGAAGAGCAGGAGGCAGACGCCGCCCATGACGGGCACGGGGATGCTGCGGATGGCCGCGCCGATCTTGCCCACGAATGAGATCAGGATGGCGATGACCGCCGCCCCGCCGATGACCCACACGCTGAAGACCCGCGTGATGGCCATGACGCCGATGTTCTCGCCGTAGGTGGTGTTGGGGGTGGCGCCGGTGAGGCCGGAAAGGACGTTGGAGATGCCGTCGCCCAGGAGGGAGCGGTGGAGGCCCGGGTCGTTCATGAGATCGCGGTCGACGATGTTGCCGGTGACGACCAGGTGGCCGATGTGCTCGGCCAGCACCACCAGGAAGGCGGGGGCGATCATCATGATGGCCTGGAGATTGAAGGTGGGGGCGGAGAAGGTGGGCAGCGCGAACCAGGGCGCGTCGCTGATCGCCTTGAGGTCGACCAGGCCCAGGGCCAGGCTCAGGAGGTAGCCGAGGACGACGCCGATCAGGATCGGGATGATGGCGAAAAAGCCCCGGGCGAACAGGGACATCAGGATCACCACCGCCAGCGTGGCGAGCGCGACCAGGACGCTGGTGGCGTGGGGCAGGGGCGAGGTGGCGGGGCCCTGCACCAGGCCCGCCATCTGGGCGGCGGTGGGGGCCAGCTCCAGGCCGATGACGGCGACCACGGCGCCCATGGCCGCGGGCGGGAAGGCGATTTCCAGCCAGCGGGTGCCGACCTGGTTGACGATGAGGGAGACCAGGATGAAGAAGAGGCCGAAGGCGATGAAGCCGCCCTGGGCGGCGGCGTAGCCGCCCTTGCCCGGGATCATGGCCATGACCGCGAAGACCGGGGCGATGAAGGCGAAGCTGGAGCCCAGGTAGGCCGGGATCCGGCCCTTGGCCACGACCAGGTAGATGAGGGTGCCGATGCCGTTCATCAGGAGCGCGACCGAAGGATCTACCTTGAACAGGAAGGGCACCAGCACCGTCGCGCCGAACATGGCGAACAGATGCTGCAGGCTCAGGGGGATCGTCTCGAGGAACGGAAGCTTCTCCTCGACTTGGATGATGCGCGGTCCTGAGCCTGTGGCCATGCTTGCTCCTGGGTCCTGTGGGTAGACCTCCATCTTGGCATCCCGGGGGGCCCCCTGCTAAGCCCTTTTGATGACCCCGGCGACCCGTTCTCCCAGTTCCCGGAGGCTGAAGGGCTTGAACAGGGTGGCCGCGGCCCCCAGGAGTTCGGCGGTCCTCAGGTAGTTGGAATCCCGCCTCGCGGTCATGGCGAGGACGGGAAGCTCCGGGTGGGATCTCCGCAGCTCGATGATCACGGAGATCCCGTCCATGACCGGCATCATGATGTCGGTGAGCACCAGGTCGAACGGGCCCTCCTCGAGCTTGACCATGCCCGAGGCCCCGTCGGGGGCCGAGGCCACGGCGTGGCCCAGGGCCTCCAGCATGGCCGTGATGGCTTCGGAGGCTTCGGGGTTGTCCTCAAGGAGCAGGATTCTGGGCATGGGTTTCATCCAGGGAGGCACGATCCAGGATCGCCACCAGGTCGAAGAGGGAGAAGGTGCGTGAGAGATGGCCGAGGGTCAGGGACTGGAAGGCGGGGTCGAGCCGGGAACCCACGGAAATCACGCGTCCCTTCCAGCCCTTGTCCTCCAGGGCCCTGCGGAAGGCCTGCCCCTGGGCCGGGAGGGTCTCGGGTTCCAGGATCAGGAGGTCCCAGCCGCCCTGGTCGAGGTGCTCCAGGGCGTCCTCCGGGGAGGCCGCGGGGGCCCCGGTCTGGCCGAGCATCCCCAGGGCGCCGGTGATCCTTTCCTGGAAGGCGGCGCCGGTGGCGAGGACGAGGATGCCCAGCCGCGGAATGGCGCCCGGGCCGGCCAGGTGCCTGGGCCCGGCCTCGGCCATGAGGGGCAGGAGGATGCGCATGGAGGTGCCTTCGCCCACCTTGCTCCGGCACTCCAGGAGGCCGCCGTGCTCCATGACGATGCCGTGGACCATGGACAGGCCCAGGCCGGTGCCCTTGGCGCCCTTGGTCGTGAAGAACGGCTCGAAGATGCGGTGGAGGGCCTCGGCGGGTATGCCCACCCCGTCGTCGGCCACTTCCAGGAGCAGGTAGGCGCCCTCGGGCCGGCCGTGGGCCACGGCCAGCTCGGGGCCCACCTCGGCGAGACCGGTGCGCAGGATGATGGTGCCGTGGTCCTGGATGGCATCCCTGGCGTTCAGGGTGAGGTTCATCACCACCTGGTGGAGCTGGCCGGGATCGAAGTGCGCGTCGGGCAGGTCCGGGGCCAGCTCCAGCCGCAGGTCGACGTTCTTGGAGAGGGCGTGCTGGAGGAGGCGGCTGGCCTCCTCCAGCAGGTGGTTCAGGTTGGCCTGGACCCTGCGCACCGGCAGCTTGCGGCTGAAGCCCAGGAACTGGTCGATGAGGGTCCTGCCGCGGTTGGCGGCCCGGTAGATGGTGTCCACGCCCCGGAGCTGGACCTTGGTGAGGGACGCGTCCTGGAGCAGCAGCTCGGAAAAGCCCAGGATGGCCATGAGCAGGTTGTTGAAGTCGTGGGTGATGCCCCCCACCAGGGTGCCCATGGACTCCAGCTTCTGGGTCTGGAGCAGCTGGGCCTGGATCTCATGCTGCTCGTGGATGTCCTGCACGGCGCCGTGGTAGCGGCCGCCCTCCTCCGCCAGGGTCCACCGGGTCCAGATCCACCGGTGGCCCTTCTGGGCCATGCGGCACTCGAAGCCGCTGACGAAGCCCTGGTCGGCCTGGGCCAGGGCGATGCGCAGGCGGAGGTGGTCATCCTCGTGGATGCGCTCCCAGGGCCAGCCCTGGTGGCGCCTCACGACCCCGCCGGGCCACTGGAAGACCGCGCCCAGGGACTCCCCCCAGTTCATCCACCCTTCCGGGTCCATGGACCAGGGCACCACCCGCGCCACGCTGGCCGCTTCCAGCATGGCCAGGCGCTCGGCGCTCGCGGCCTCCCGGGACTTCTCCTCCGCCTTGCGCCCGGTGGCGTCCCGCACGAAGGCGATGTTGAGGTCCGCGCCGATGCGCGCCGCGCTGATCTCCAGGGACAGGCTCCGACCGTCCCGGTGGGGGACTTCCAGCTCCGTGTGAAGGTGGTCCTGGGTCCTGAGGCGGCGGAAATCCGTGACGACCCCCGGCCGCGCCTCGGGGGCGGCCAGGTCCCACACCTCCCGCTGGGCCAGCTCCGCGGCCGGGAAGCCGGTGACCTCGGCCATGGCCGCGTTGGCCTGGGTGATGCGGCCCCGGTCGTCGGCCACCACGACCCCCACCGGCGCGTTCTCGATGAGGGAGCGGAACCGGGCTTCGCCCTCCTCGGCCTCCCGCCGCTTGCGCCGGGAGGCCTTCTCCCCGGCGTGGCGGTCCAGGAACAGCAGGAGGGCGGTGACCAGGACGAAGAGCGTGCCCTTGACGGTGCTGAGCCAGGTGAGGCGGGCCCGGTCGTGGACCATGGCGCCCAGGACGGTATCCGAAAAATAGATCCAGAGGCAGGCCACCAGGGCATACAGGCCGCTGGTGCGCAGGGCCGGCCACCATGTCCGGCGTTGCCATCCCTGTCCAGCCAGCGTCATGGGGTTCCTCGGAAGGGGGATGGGCGCGCTCACGCTTGAAGTGCTCAACCTGATTCAATTATGCGGGCATTCCCCAGGGGCGGCACGGATTATCGCGCGGGGCGCCCGGCTTCAGCAGAGCCGGCCCAGGAGCGCGGCCACGGCGGTCTCCACCCGCAGGATCCTCGGCCCCAGGTCCACGGCCCGGCACCCGCTGCGCTCCAGGAGGCCCACCTCGGCGGGGATGAAGCCACCCTCGGGGCCGATGAGGAGGGTCACCGGGCCGCGGACCTCCCTGGGGCAGGGGGCCGGGGCACCCGGGTGGGCCAGGAGGGGGGTGGTGCCCTGGATGAGTCCGGGCAGCTCGCCTTCGGCGAAGGGGCGGAGCAGGCGGCGCAGGTGCAGGGCGGGCAGGACCGTGTCCCGGGCCTGCTCCAGGCCCAGGAGCCTCTGGAGGAGGAGGTTGTCCTCGGCCAGGCGGGGGCTCTTCCAGTAGCTCTTCTCCACCTTCCAGGCGTTGACCAGGTAGATGCTCCCGACCCCCAGGCTGGTGGCGGCCGCCAGGACCCGGTTCAGGACCTTGGGCCGGGGCAGGGCCAGGACCAGGGTCACCGGCACCTTGGGCGGGGGCGGCTGGTCCAGGACCACCTCCATGACCAGGGCCAGTGCGTCCAGGGCCGTCACCCGCCCCCGGCCCAGGGCCCCGCCCAGGAGGCCCACCGCGAGCTCGTCGCCCACCTGCGCCCGGTGCACCTCCCGGACGTGGGCCAGGCGCCGGCCCTGGAGGCGGACCGTGCCGATTCCCGTGAAATCCTCCTCGAGGAGCAGGATGAGGTTCAAGGCGCCTCCTCGGCCAGTCTGGTAGACTGGAGTGTTTTCGTGCATGGAGTCGATCGTGAAAATTCTAATACTGGGCGTGAACGGATTCGTCGGCTCCCACCTGGTGGGCCGGATCCTCCGGGACACCGATTGGGAAGTCTACGGCATGGATCTCGCGAACCACAAGGTGACCGAGTACCTGGACAACCCCCGCTTCCACTTCCGCGAGGGGGACATCAGCATCAGCAAGGAGTGGATCGAGTACCACGTGAAGAAGTGCGACGTGGTCCTGCCCCTGGTGGCCATCGCCACCCCCAAGGTCTACGTCACCGACCCCCTGCGGGTGTTCGAGCTGGATTTCGAGGAGAACCTGCGCATCGTCCGCCACTGCGTCAAGTACAAGAAGCGCGTGGTCTTCCCCAGCACCTCGGAGGTCTACGGCATGTGCGGGGACGCCGAGTTCGACGAGGAGACCTCGCCCCTGGTGACCGGCCCCATTCCCATGAACCGCTGGATCTACTCCACCTCCAAGCAGCTCCTGGACCGCGTGATCTGGGGCTACGGCTTCCGGGACAACCTCCAGTTCACCCTCTTCCGCCCCTTCAACTGGATGGGACCCAAGCTGGACAGCCTGAACACCGCCAAGGAGGGCTCCTCCCGCCTGGTGACCCAGTTCGCCTGGAACCTCTTCAACGGCGAGCCCCTCAAGCTCGTGGACGGCGGCGCCCAGCGGCGCTGCTTCTGCGACGTGGAGGACGCCATGGACGGCCTCATGGCGGTGCTGCGCAACGAGGGCGGCAAGGCCGGCGGGAAGATCTTCAACATCGGCAACCCCGCCAACGACCACAGCGTGCAGGACATCGCCGAGCGGATGCTGGAGATCTGGAAGGACCATCCCTTCCGGCTCGAGCGCAACATCCCCCTCTCCCCCATCGTGCAGGAGACCAGCGGCGCCTTCTACGGCAAGGGCTACCAGGACGTCCTGGTGCGCACCCCCAGCATCCGGCGCATGCGCGAGGCCTTCGGCTTCGACCCGAAGGTGGGCATCACCGAGGCCCTGCGCAAGTCCCTCGACTTCTTCGTGGAAGAGCACAAGGCCATGGAGAAGATCGTGGAGACCGAGCATTGACGAGGAAGGACCGGGGCACCCTCCTCTGGATCTGGCTCTGCCTCGGTCTGGCGCCGCTGTTCATGCGGCCCCTGTGGGAGCCTGACGAGGCCCGCTACGCCGAGCTGCCCCGGGAGCTCATCGCGTCCGGGAACTGGCTCACGCCGCGCCTGAACCACGTGCTCTACTTCGAGAAGCCGCCCCTGCAGTACTGGCTCTCGGCCCTTTCCATGAAGGCCTTCGGCATCAACGCGCTGGCGGCGCGGCTGCCCCTGGCCCTGGCGGCCCTGATCACCCTCTGGTGCGCCTGGAAGCTGGCCTCGCGCCTGGGCGCCCGGCAGGCCTTCTGGGCGCCCTTCATGGCGGCCACCGCCCTCCTGGGCTTCGTGTGCGGGCAGATCCTCACCCTGGACGCCCTGTTCTCCGCCTTCCAGGTGCTGGCCCTGGTGGCGGGCATCGAGGCCGTGGCGGCGCGCTTCGAGGGCCACGCGGCCGGGGCCCGGGGCTGGACCCTCCTGGCCTTCGGGGCCCTGGCCCTGGCGATGCTCACCAAGGGCCTGGCGGCGCCCGTCCTGGTGGGGGGCATCCTGCTCTGCTCGCTCCCCTTCGCCTGGGGTTCGACCCGGCTGCGCTCGGCCCTCCTGCGCACCCTGCTCGATCCCCTGGGCTGGCTCCTGTTCGCGGCCGTGGCCGCGCCCTGGTTCATCCTGGTGGACCGGGCCAATCCCGGCCACGCCCACTTCTTCTTCATCCACGAGCACTTCCAGCGCTACGCCACCCACGTGCACGACCGCCAGGGCTCCAAGAACCCCGTCCTGGACAAGTTCTACTTCACCGCCTTCCTGGCCCTGGGCGTCATGCCCTGGCTGAGCGCGGCGGTCCTGGGCCTGCGCCGGAGCGCGGCCTTCCTGCGGCGCGGCGCGGGCCCGGTCTCCGAGCGCGCCCCGCTCCTGCGCTGGACCGTGGCCGCCGCGGCCCTGGGCTGGGTCGTGCCGCTGGCCTTCTACAGCCTGTCGGGCTCCAAGCTGCCCCCCTACATCCTGCCCTGCGTGGTGCCCCTGCTGGCGCTGGCCTGCGCCTTCGAGAAGGAGGGCGAGGAGTGGACGGCCCTGGCCCGGGCGGGGAAGGAGCTGCTCGTCCTGGGCCTCCTCTTCTTCGCGGCCGCGCCCTTCGCCTTGAAGACTCCCGACGCCCTGGGCTGGGTCCTCGCCCTGGGCGCCGCCTTCGCGGCCCTGGGCGCCTGGGCCCTGCGGCCCCGGGGCCTCACCGGCCCCCGCTGGATGGCCGGCCTTGGCGCCGCCCTGCTCCTGCTCACCTTCACCGCCGGCAAGGTGGCCGGCCCCGCCAAGGACCAGGGCGCCCTCGTGCGCCAGGCTCCCGCCGGCGCCCAATGGATCAGCTGCGGGGACTACTTCCAGATCCTCCCCTTCCTCACGGGGCAGCGGGTGGTGGTGGTCGCGGGAACGGGCGAATTGGCCTACGGCCGCGATCACCTGGAGCCCCGGGAACGGGCCCTGTGGTTCCAGGAGGACCTCATGCAGTTCCTCCCCACCGCCCAGCGCCTGCGCGCCGAGGACCCCGCCCGGCCCGTCATGGCCCTGGTGGACCGCTGGGCCTGGCGGGACCTGCCCCAGGAGCAGAGGGACGCCTTCATCATCGCGGCCCGGAACGAGGGCTGCTTCCTGGTGCGATTGAGATAATATGGCCTGATGCGCCAGCCCGTGTACCTTGACAACAACGCCACCACCCGGCTCGCCGACGAGGCCCTGGAGGCCATGCTGCCCTTCCTCAGGGACCAGTTCGGCAACGCCGGCAGCGCCCACACCCTGGGCCGGCTCTCCGAAGGCGCCGTCGTGGTCGCGCGGGAGCGGTGCGCGGCCCTGCTGGGGTGCGCACCGGCCGAGCTGGTCTTCACCAGCGGGGGCACCGAGGGGATCAACCACGCCTTCCGGGGGGTCTTCAACGCCTTCCCCGCCCGGCGCCACTTCGTCACCACGGCCGTGGAGCACAGCGCCGTCCTGGCCATGGCCGACTGGCTGAGGGACAACGGCGCCCAGGTGACCATCCTGGGCGTGGACGGCCAGGGCCGCCTGGACCTGGCGGAGCTGGAGGCCAGCCTGGGCCCCGCCACCGCCATGGTCTCCGTCATGGCGGCCAACAACGAGACCGGGGTCCTCTTCCCCCTGGCGGAGATCGCGGCCCTGGTGAAGTCCCGGGGCATCCTCCTGCATGTGGACGGCACCCAGGCCCTGGGCAAGGTGGCCGTCGACCTCGCCAGGCTTCCGGTGGACCTCTTCAACTTCAGTGGCCACAAGTTCCACGGCCCCAAGGGTACCGGCGGCCTCTTCCTGCGCCGGGGCCTGCGCCTGCGCCCCTTCATGATCGGCGGCGGCCAGGAGCGGGGCCGCCGGGGCGGCACGGAGAACGTCCCCGGCCTGGTGGGCCTGGGCGTGGCCGCGGAGCTGGCCGGAGCCCACCTGGCCTCCGCCGGCGCCGTCCGGGCCCTGCGGGACAGCCTGGAGGCCTTCATCCTGGACCGCATCCCCGGCTCCCGGATCAATGGCGCCCAGGCCGACCGGGTGCCCAACACCTCCATGGTCAGCTTCGACGGCGTGGAGGGCGAGGCCGTCCTGCTGCGCCTGGACCAGGCCGGCATCTGCGTGTCCACCGGCAGCGCCTGCACCACCGGCCAGAAGGAGGCCAGCCACGTGCTGAGGGCCATGGGGGCCCCGGCCTCGGGGGCCCTGGGGTCCGTGCGCTTCTCCCTGAGCCGTTACACGACGGAGACTGACCTGGAAACCCTGGAAGGCTGCCTCCCGGCGGTGGTGGAGGAACTCAGGAGCCAGGGGACCTTGCCAGCGGGCAAACGCTGACCCCGCAGCCTTCCTTGCGCCGTTCGGATTGAAGGCTTATGTTCCTGGACTACGGTCTGTCCGTGAGGAGCCGAACCTGATTCCCGCCTTCCTGAGGACCCTCCTGCTGGCGCCGCTCCTGGTGACCCACCTGGCCGCCGATCCGGATCCCAAGTGGATCCCCGTGGACGGCTTCGTGCAGGTGTCGGGCGCCGACTTCACCGTCCACGGCCAGCCCTGGCACTTCATCGGGGCCAATCTGGACGTGCTGCATGGCGAGGACCGCCGGGCCAGCATGACCCAGGTGCTGGACGCCATGGCGGCCGACGGCCTCACCGTGGGCCGGCAGTGGGTGGTGGGGGAGGGGGATCCCGGGGTCTGCGGTCCCGTCCAGGGGGCCAGCCTGTTCCGCTACGGTCCGGAGGTCTTCTTCGAGGACTCCTACCACCAGCTGGACCTCCTCCTGGCCGAGGCGCGGCAGCGGGGCATCCGTCTCGTCCTCACCCTGGGCAACAACTGGGGGGACCACGGTGGCATCCCCATGTACCTGCGGTGGGCGGGGCTGCCCGCCACCGACCCGGAGGCCTTCTGGTCGGACCCGCGGATCCGGGCCTTCTACCAGGCCGGCGTGGACCACCTCCTGGAGCGCCGCAATACCGTCACGGGCGTGCGCTACGTGGACGACCCGACGATCCTGTCCTGGGAGCTGATGAACGAGTCCACCACCCTCACCCCCGAAGGCGCCGCGGCCCGCAGGGTCTGGATCACGGAGATGGCCCGCCACATCAAGGCGAAGGATGCCAACCATCTGGTGGCGGCCGGCCTCCTGGGCTACAGCATGCTCAGCGAGCGCCGGGAATGGGTGGCGGTGCACCAGCTGCCGGAGATCGACTACTGCGACAGCCACCTCTATCCCCAGGACGACCAGCAGGTCATGGGCTGGGAGCGGCTCCGGGACGTCATCGACGACCGCGCCCAGCTCGCCCGCTTCGTGGTGGGCAAGCCCCTGGTGCTGGGCGAGTTCGGCTTCCGCACCAGCGGGGCGGCCTCGTGGCTGGGCCTGCCCCGGGCCGAGTGGTTCTCCCGGCTCCTGGACCAGGCCCGGGCCGACGGCCTCGCCGGCACCATGGTGTGGCTCTACCAGCCCTTCTACGGCGAGGGGTGGCAGTTCGGGATCTCCGTGGACCGGGGCGACACGGACGATGTGCGGGGGGCCTTCCGGTCCCGGGCCTCGGCGGGGGCGGCGGCCCGGCCCGCCGTGCTCAACCCCCGCCTCCAGCCTGGGCTGGGCACCACTCCGCTCTACGACGACCCGGTGCTGGTGCGGGGCAGGGACGAGGTGCACGAGGCCTGGGCGACCCGCGGAAGGCGCCGGCGGGAACGGCTGCTGCGGATCCAGCCGGAGGACTACGCCGAGGCCCGCTTCGAGCGCTTCTCGGGCTGGAAGGGGGGGCGGATCGAGAATGTCTACGGCGTGGGCAGCGGCCACGTGGACTACCGCTTCGCCATGCCCCGGAACCTTCCCGCCCATGGCGTCCTGCGGATCCGGGCCCGGCTCTCCTCGGAGTGGCCCGAGCCCCGGAACGGGGGCTCCCCTCTGAGGGTGCTGCTGGACGGTCAGGAGGTGGGCGCCCGGACCCTGGTGCCCGATGACGGCCTGGGGCGGGTTGAGGCCGTTACGGTGGCCGGTCCGGGCCTGCTGCGCTCCCTGGCCGGCGGGGTCCATACCCTCACCTTCGAGGTTCCGGAAACCGTGGCCCCCCACGGCCTCCGCATCTACGGCAGGCCGGCGGCACCAACCAGACCGCCCCCGGGGACCTTCGGCCCCATTGAACTCGCAATCCTCCGCAAACCGTGAATGCGTTGCGGCTTCAGCGCCTCCCGGCCTTGCGGAGGTAGGGGCCGTACTTCTTGTCCATGCCGCCGATGTGCTTCACCAGCCAATCATTGAGGAAGTTCACCACCTCCGAGGCCACCATGCCCGTGCCAGCCTCGAAGCTGGCGCGGGATTCCATGACCTTGGCCACGAAGGCCTTGTGGGAGCGGCGCTGGGCGTCCAGTTCCGGGTAGTTGATGGCTTCCAGCTCCCGTTCCTCGTCGGCGAAATGCTTGGCGGTGTAGTCGATGAGGGCGTCCAGGACCTTGACCATGACGTCGCGGCCCTTGCCTTCCGAGATGGCCTCGCTCAGCTCGTTGATGAGGTCGAACAGGCGCCGGTGCTGGCTGTCCATGCCGTCGATGCCCGTTAGCAGGTCGGCGGTGAGCACCACCTTGGCGGACTTGATCTTGAAGGAGGCGATGACGCCGCCCAGGTTGCGCACCAGATCCACGAGGTTGCGGGTCTTGTCCCGGGACTCGCCGATGCCGTCGGCGACCTTGGCGGTCTGGTCGCTGACTTCCTGGATGTGGCTGGAGACCTCCTTGATGCCGTAGGCCGACCGCGAGACGTTGCGGGCGATGTCCGTGGCGGCGTCGCTGGCGGCGGCCAGGTTCTGGGTGATGCCGCTGCTGGTGGCGGTCTGCTCCTCCATGGCCGCGGCGATGGACTGGGAGATCATGTTGACCTCCTCGATGGTGTGGGAGATCACCGCCATGGATTCCACCGCGGATTCCGCGTCCCCCTGCATCTGCCCGATCTGCTCGCGGATCTCGGTGGTGGCCTTGGTGGTCTGCAGGGCCAGGTCCTTCACCTCGCTGGCCACCACGGCGAAGCCCTTGCCCGCGGCGCCGGCCCGGGCGGCCTCGATGGTGGCGTTCAGGGCCAGGAGGTTGGTGCGCTCGGCGATGTCGCTGATGAGCGAGATGATCCGTCCGATCTCGCGGGCCGACTGGCCCATGCGGTCCATGATCTCCCGCGAGGCGTTGGCCTTCTTCTCGGCCTCCAGGGCGATGCGGGACTCCTTGAGGCAGTTGCCGGCCACTTCGTTGGTGGCGTCGCTCATGGCCTCCATGGCGCTGGCCACGGTCATGACGCTGGTCGACATCTCCTCGGCGGCGGCCGAAATGGAGAGGAGACCCGTGGAGGCCTCCTCCGCGGCGGTGGCCACGGAACGGGAGCGGCCCTTCATGTCCTCGGCCGCGCCGTAGATGGTCTCGAAGCGTTCCCGGAAGTCGCCCGTCACCGTCCCCAGGGTCCGGTTGGCGGCGTGGATCTCGCCGATGATGCCGGTGATGCTGGTGCCCAGCTTGTTCACGGCGAGGAAGACCTCGTCGATCTCGTCGCCCCCGGCCTGGACCTCCAGGCGCCCGGCCATGTCCCCACGGGCATAGGCCTCCAGGAGCGTCTGGCTCTGGGCGAAGCGGGTCACGAGGCGGCCCGAGAAGGCCACGAGCGCGGCCACCAGGGCCGCGGCGACCAGGAAGCAGACCCACAGGACGAGGCTGAAGGCGGAGCTCTCACGGCTTCCGCCCAGCCATAGCGACCACACGAGCATGAAGGCGGCGTCAACGCCCAGGGCCAGAGCGAGGAGGGTCAAAGCGGTACGGATTCTCATGGCGGCTCATCGCTCCAATTGGGGTGTGTCCCATGGGAACCCTAGCAGCCCAGGCTGTCAAGTACTCTAGATTCCCAACCTCTCCTTCAGGGGCGCCAGGAAGCGCCGGCTCACCGGCACCGTCCGCCCGGAGCGGGTCCGGATGAAGGCCGCCGTGGGGTCCTGGCGGTTGATCTCGTCGATGTGGGCCAGGTTGACCAGGAACTGCTTGTGGCAGCGCACCAGGTTGCGGCCCTTGGCCTCCAGGACCGTTAGGGTCAATTCCGTGAAGAATTCCCCCCGGCTGGTGATGACGTGGACGCCCGCCTCGGAGGACCGCACGCACTCCACCTCGGCCGTGTCGATGAGCTTGATGTTCGGGCCCGCCAGGCAGGGTATCCGCTCGATGGGCGGCCCGGTGTGCACCGGGCGCCGCCCCTCCCCCAGGAACCGCCGGACCCGGTCCAGGGCCCGGGCCAGGCGCCCCGGCTCCACGGGCTTGAGCAGGTAGTCGATGGCGTTCCGGTCGAAGGCGTCCAGGGCGAACGCGTCGTAGGCCGTCACGAACACCACGCACGGCATGGGCTCGGCCTCGATCATGCTGAGCATCTGGAGTCCGTCCACGCCGGGCATGTTGATATCCAGGAACACCACGTCCGGCAGGGTGTCCTTGATGGCGCGCAGGCCCTGCACGGCATTGGCGCAGGTGGCCACTACGGTGACCTGCCGGGTCTCCCCTAGGAGCGCCGCCAGCTCCTCCCGGGCCGGAAGCTCGTCATCCACCAGAACCGCCCTCAGCATGGCCGAGCCCCCCCGGTCATTTAACACGATTCCCGGCGCATTTTGCCAGAGGTCCTTGAGGCGGGGGAACCGGCAGGCCGTTCGGTGGGGGATTCCGACCGCATGGCCGCCTCGCGGAACCGGTGGGGAACTTTCCCGCCCCCGAGGGCGGCCCCCTGTTCATGCTTTCCTTATATCATTGTCTTCATTCCTCTCAATTTCACCCACCTGACTGGACGGTGACTATGGAAAAGCTCTTCGCTTCCTTCAAGGAACGGGCCACGGCCGCGAGCGCCGAGGTCCACCGGTTCAGCAACGCCGCCGAGGCCACGACCTTCATCCTGGGGCTCGTCCAGGAGCTGGGGGGCAATGCCCTCTGGGCGCCGTGCCCCTTCCTGGAGGCCACGGGCAGGCCCGAACAGGCCGGCCTGTCCTACCGGGTGACCCGGGAAGCCGCGTCCCACGCCAAGGTGGGCATCAGCCAGATGGACTGGGCCCTGGCCGACACCGGAACCCTGGTGCAGGACGCCACCCGGGTGGAGCTCCGCCTGGTCTCCACCCTCTCGCAGGTGCACATCGCCCTCATCGGCGCGGACCGGTTCCTGCCGGACCTGGGGAGTGTCCTGGAGCGCATCAAGCCCGAGCAGGCCGGGTACCTGTCCCTGATTACCGGCCCCAGCCGGACGGCGGACATCGAGCGGGTGCTCACCATCGGGGTCCACGGCCCCGAGCGGCTCGTCATCATCGTCGTGGAAGGAGTTGCGGCATGACCACCACCTTCAAGGAATCCATCCAGGAAGCACTGGCCAACCCCAACCTGAGGGGCGCCCTGGGGCGCTTTTCCGAGGCCTACCGCCTCAGCCGGGCCAAAGCCTACGAAGGCATGGACTTCGAGGCCGTGCGCGACAGCGTGAAGGACGTGAAGGCCTACGGCGCCGCGCACCTCGAGGAGCTGGCCGAGACCTTCAAGCGCAACGCCGAGAGCAAGGGCGCCAAGGTCTTCCGCACCTCCTCGCCCGCCGAGGTGAAGGCCTACATCCTGGCCCTGTGCCAGGAGCGGGGCGTCAAGACCCTCGTGAAATCCAAGTCCATGGCCTCCGAGGAGATCCACCTCAACAAGCACCTGGAGGCCGAGGGCATCGAGGTCTATGAGACCGACCTCGGGGAATGGATCATCCAGCTGGCCCACCAGACGCCCTCCCACATGGTGATGCCCGCCATCCACATGACCAAGGAGGAGGTCACGGAGATCTTCAACACCAAGGTGGAAGACGGCCAGATGCCCGACATCCCCAAGCTGGTGAAGTTCGCCCGGGGCAAGCTGCGGGGCCGTTTCCTCGACGCCGACCTGGGGATCTCGGGCGCCAACATCGCCGTGGCCGAGACCGGCAGCCTGGTGATCGTCACCAACGAGGGGAACGCGAGGCTCGTCACCACCCTGCCCAACATCCACGTGGCCATCGTGGGCATCGAGAAGCTGGTGGCCGGCTTCAAGGACATCCAGCCCATCCTCACGGCCCTGCCGCGCAACGCCACGGGCCAGCTCCTGACCAGCTACGTCACGATCATCACGGGCCAGACGCCCAACACGGACGGCTCGCCCAAGGAACTCCACATCATCCTCATGGACAACAAGCGGTCGGAAATGGCCGCGGATCCCAAGTTCAAGGAAGCGCTCCAGTGCATCCGCTGCGCGTCCTGCCTGAACGTCTGCCCGGTGTTCCGGCTGGTGGGCGGCCATGTCTTCGGCAAGGTCTACACCGGCGGCATCGGCACCATCCTCACGGCCTGGTTCGACGAGCTGAAGAAGGCCGACGACATCCAGGGCCTGTGCATCCAGTGCGGGGCCTGCAAGGACGTGTGCCCCGGCCGCATCGACATCCCGGACCTGATTCTCGAACTGCGCCGGCGGCTCATCCTGGAAAAGGGCCAGCCCATCGTCCAGAAGGCGATCTTCGCGGTGGTGAACAACCGCCGTCTCTTCCACTCCATGCTCCGGGCCGCTTCCGTCGCCCAGAAGCCCTTCGCCCGGGCCGGCTTCATCCGCCACCTGCCCCTGTTCCTGTCCGACCTCACGGATTTCCGCAGCCTCCCGGCCATCGCCGAAAAGCCCTTCCGGGACACCTTCAAGGCCATCAAGCAGCCCGAGTGCAAGGAGAAGGCCGCCATCTACGCGGGCTGCCTCATCGACTTCTCCTACCCCGAGATGGGCGAGGCGGTGGTGAAAGTCCTCAACAAGGCCGGCATCCAGGTCCTCTTCCCGGAGGGCCAGACCTGCTGCGGCGCCCCCGCGCGGTACAACGGCGCCTATGAAACGGCCGCGGGCAACGCCAGGGACAACATCCAGGCCCTGCTTGAGGAGGAGGTGGACTACGTCGTTTCGGCCTGCCCCACCTGCACCGTGGCCCTCAAGGAGGACTTCATCAACACCTTCGAGAGCCTGGGCGTGACCGACGCCATGGAGGGGGCCCGGGCCCTGGCCGCCAAGACCCTCGACTTCTCGACCCTGGTCAAGAAGCTCGTGGACGAAGGCCGCCTGGAGTTCCAGGACGCCGCCGAAGCCGAAGTGGTCACCTACCACGATTCCTGCCACCTCAAGCGGACCCTGGGCGCCGACCAGCCCCCGCGGGAGATGCTGCGCAAGGCCGGCTACGAGATCAAGGAGATGGCCGAGTGCGACATCTGCTGCGGCATGGCCGGATCGTACTCCCTCAAGCTGCCCGAGCTCTCCGCGCCCATCCTGCAGCGCAAGCTGAACAACATCAAGGACACCGGAGCCAGGGGCGTGGCCATGGACTGCCCGGGATGCGTGATGCAGATCCGGGGCGGCCTGGATAAGCTGGGCTCTGCCATCAAGGTGGAACACACCGCCGTGAGGCTGGCCAGGCGCCTGAAATAACCTGAATCCGGAGAGGGGAGTCCTTGCGACATCTGGTGCAGCTGTTCCAGACCCTCTCCGCCTTCCTGGTGCTGTTCTACCTGTACTGCGAGAGTCCCGCGTTCCGGCCCCTCAAGTCCGACTGGGCCCGGCCGCGGGGCAGGGTGGCCCTCTACCTGGTGTTCACGGGCCTGACCATCCTGGGCAACTACCTGGGCACGCCCGTGGTCCAGGGCGGGGCCATCATCAACGCCCGGGCCGTGGGCTCGGTGCTGGCGGGGCTCCTGGGCGGACCCCTGCTGGGAGGACTGGTGGGCGTCACCGCGGGCATCCACCGGGTCGGCCTGGGGGGCATCGCTGCGGTGAGCGGAGCGGTGGCCACCACCCTGGAGGGCCTCCTGGCCGGCCTCGTGCACCTGTGGCTGCGGGACCGTCCCCAGTCGCTCATCAGCATGAGGACGGCCTGGATCGTCACCTTCGCCGGGGAGATCCTCCACATGGGGATCGTGCTCCTCCTGACCCGGCCCTTCCCCGAGGCCCTGACCATCGTGAAGGTCATCGGGCCGCCCATGATCCTCATCAACCCCGTGGGGGCGGCCCTCCTCATGGCCGTGCTCGTGCACCGGCAGCGGGACCTGGACCGGGTGGCGGCGGCCTCCTCGGCCGCCGCCCTGAGGGTGGCCGAGCGGGCCCTGGGGCTCCTGGGCAAGGGCTTCGGGGAGACCGCCGGGCAAATGGCGGCCATCGTGCTGGAGGAGACCGGGGTGGGCGCCGTGGCCGTCACCGACACGGAGCGGGTGCTGGGCTTCGTGGGACTGGGCGCCGATCACCACGGCCCCGGCACGGCCATCACCTCCGCGCTCACCCGCGGGGCCATCGAGGACCGGGCCGTGGTCTTCGCCGACGGCATCCACCAGGTCTTCCAGTGCGGGGTCAGCCGCGACTGCCCCCTGCACTCCGCGCTCATCGTGCCCCTGGAGGTGGACGGCACCGTGCTCGGCACGGTGCAGCTCTTCGAGCCCAAGAACCGCCGGTTCCTGAACATGAACCGCCGCCTGGGGGAGGGCATCGGGGCCCTGCTCAGCAGCCAGCTCCTCATCGCCCGGTACCAGGAACAGAAGCACCTCCTCATGGAGGGCGAGGTCAAGCTCCTGCGGGCCCAGGTGAACCCGCACTTCCTCTTCAACTCCCTCAACACCATCATGGCCGTCATCCGCACCGACGCCGCCCGGGGCCGGGAGCTGGTGGGCCACCTCTCCAGCTACTTCCGCAAGAACCTCAAGCGCCACGCCGAGTTCTCCACCCTGGAGGAGGAGCTGGAGCACATCCGGGCCTACCTGGAGATCGAGCGGGCCCGCTTCGACGGCCTGCGCGTGGACATCCAGGTGGACCCCGCCTTCCTGGCCGTGAAGATCCCCACCTTCACCCTCCAGCCCCTGGTGGAGAACGCCATCAAGCACGGCATCTCCCGGATGCTGGTCCCCGGCACCGTCGTGCTCCGCGCCTTCCGGGAGAACGGCAGCCTGCGCATCGACGTGGAGGACGACGCCGGCAGCTTCGACCAGGTCCGCCGCGACCAGGAGGGCCTGGGCCTGCAGATCGTCCAGAGGCGCATCCAGACCCTCCTGGGCCCCGGCTACGGCCTGGAGATCCAGTGCGTCCCGGGGGAGTCCACCCGCATGACCATCCGGGTGCCGTTCGCCGGAGCGGTGGCGGGGGAGGGGGGCTTGGCTTAAAGTCAATGCTCGCTGCAAGATCTGGTCGTATGGGACTATTCCAGGGGTAATCCTAGAATGGTCTGGACCATTCTAGGATTGACCCTAGAATGGTACCCATGGAAGCAAGACCTCGTATCTACGCGGCTTTTTTGGCGGACCATTTCGAGCGGAACCGGCAAATGGCCCTGGTCAGCGGCCCCCGCCAGGTGGGCAAGACCACGGTCTGTCGGGCCCTTGGGGATTTCTACCTGAACTGGGACAACACCGATGACCGTCAGCCTCTGCTGAGGGGACCGGCGGCCCTGGCGGAGCGGTTGGGCCTGGATCGCCTCCGCCCGACACCTCCCGTCGTGGTCATCGATGAATTACACAAGTTTTCCAAGTGGAAGCAGCTATTGAAGGGTTTCTTCGACACCTACGGGGACCGGGCACGTCTCCTGGTGACCGGCAGCTCCCGGCTCGATGTTTTCCGCCGGGGCGGAGACAGCCTGATGGGGCGCTACCTGCTCTACCGCATGCATCCATGGTCCGTGGCCGAATGTGTCCGGGTGGCTATTCCGGGTTCGGAGCTCCAGCCCCCCGAGGCCATCGACCCGTCTGATTGGGAAGCCCTCTGGACCCATGGGGGTTTCCCGGAGCCCTTCCTGCGCAGGGATCCCCGCTTCTCGCGCCGCTGGCGCGGACTGCGCCAGGATCAGCTCGCCCGGGAGGACCTGCGCGAAGTTACCCGGGTCCAGGAACTGGGACCCATGGAAACCCTGATGCGCCTCCTGGCGGACCGCAGCGGCAACCAGCTCGTTTATTCCAACCTGGCCGGAGACCTGGGTGTGGGGGCCGATACGGTGAAGGCCTGGGTGGATCTCCTGGGCCGACTCCACTACGGTTTCCTCGTTCGCCCATGGTTTGCGAACGTCGCCAAGGCCCTGCGCAAGGAACCCAAGTGGTTCCTGCGGGACTGGAGCGGGTTGGACGACGTGGGCGCGCGGGCTGAAACTCTGGTGGCGTGCCATCTGCTGAAGGCAGTGGAAGGGTGGACCGATCTGGGGTTCGGTTCTTTCGAGTTGAGATACCTCAGGGACAAGGACAAGCGGGAGGTGGACTTTCTCGTCGTGAAAGACCAGAAGCCGTGGTTCCTTGTTGAGGTGAAGGCCGGCGATACCCATCTCTCGCCGGCTCTGGCGCATTTCCAGAACCAGACCGGAGCGCCACACGCCTTCCAGGCTGTCCTCGACCTGCCCTATGAGCCGGTGGACTGCTTCACGGTGAACCGGCCCGTGGTCGTACCGGCCAGGACCCTGTTAAGTCAGCTGTTATAGCTGTTCAATTTAAATGATAAGTTAAGCGATCTTGATGCCAAATCCGGGTCCAAGGTGGAATGATGGTGCAAACTCCCCGAGGTCAGCATGAGTCATCCTGAGAACGCGATCATCTATCTGGAATTCCCGGCCACGGACCTGCCGGCCACCAAGGCCTTCTACCAGGAGGTCTTCGGCTGGGTCTTCACGGACTTCGGCCCGGACTACGCCTCCTTCGAGGAAGGGCAGCTGGCGGGCGGTTTCTCCTGCAAGAACCCCGGCCCGGCCCTGGCGCCCCTGGCGGTGATCTTCAACAGCGATCTGGAGGCCGCGCAGGAGAAGGTCATCCGCGCGGGGGGGGAGATCGTGAAGGAGATCTTCGGGTTCCCCGGGGGACGGCGGTTCCACTTCACCGATCCCAGCGGCAACCTGCTCGCCGTGTGCACGGACAAAGAGTAGCCCCAGCCTCCGATGCTGCTGCCCGCGGTCCTGCTCCTCGGCGCACCCGGCCAGGCTCCGCCCCCTCCGCGCCCCGGAGCCGAGGTCGCCCTGGAGGCCCGGGCCATCGTGATCCCGGCCCTGCCGTCCTCCATCGCCGAGGCCCGGAAGAACTACGGGGGAGCGCGCAGGGAGCTGGAGAACTCGTACCGGGAAGCGGAGCGGTACCTGGCGGCCTGCGCCGCGGACCTGGCCGCCCTGGGCCAGCCCGAGGCGCAGATCCACATTCCGCCAGCCTTCGCCGGGGAGGCGAAGACCCTGGGCCAGTTCCTGTACGACGAGACCTACCTGGCCCTGGAGGAGCCCGTCCTGGACCGCTGGAACACCTGGCAGAACACCCTCCTGTCCCAGGGCATGGCCCAGCCCCGGGAGGCCCAGCGCATGGCCGACACCATGCGCCTGCTCTCCAGCAGCAAGACCGAGGTCGCGGGGCGGGCCTACCTGAACCCCGGCCAGGCCCCCTTCGTGGTTCTCTGGGAGGACGCCGCGGGCCAGGCCAGCCTCACCCTGCCCCGGCGCACCGCCCTCATCGAGATCCTGGCCCTGGACCGCCTGGGCTACAGCGCCAACACCGAGTTCGGCCAGCAGGCCACCGCCTACGCCAACGACCAGGCCGTGCAGCTGGCCCGCACCTGGGCGCCCCTCACGTCCCACCTGAACCGCGGTGCCTCAGCCCTCCTGGACCTGGACCGTACCGCCGTCCCCACCCGGGATCCCGGCATGCGGGCCCTGCGGCTGCTGGCGCGGATCCACTTCATGGAGCGCTTCCGGTCGACCCTGTGGTTCTGCCAGGTGGTGTGGGCGCACATGGCTTCGGAGCGGATCCTACCTATCCGGCAGATGTGAGCCCGGGGTCAAGGCCTATGGAAAAATGGTCAATTCCCGCTCCTTGCTCTATCCTTCTCGGGAAGGAAGGGGCTGATGGACCGTGAGGAACTGATCGAGCTTGTTCGAGCGGCCATGCCGGAGTTCATGGAACGCTACGGGATCATGCATCTGGATTTATTTGGCAGTTTTGCTCGCGGGGAAGCCAAGCCGGACAGTGACGTGGATTTCGTGGTGACCTTCATTGGGGAGCCTTCCTTCGCCAGATACATGGGCTTGAAGGAGGATCTTGAGTTGCTCCTCGATCGAAATGTCGACCTTGTAACCTCAACGGGGATCAAGCCCCGGATCCGGGACGCTGTGCTGGCCGAGATGCATCGTGTCGCGTGATCCGGGCCTTTACCTGCTGGATATGGTCGAGGCCTGCCGAAAGGTCCAAGCCTTGATAAAGGGCATGGATCTGGCTGAATTTTCGGAGGACTGGCGCACCCGCGATGCCGTTTTGCATAACCTGGAGATCATCGGGGAAGCAGTCAAGCGACTCCCCGAGGAACCGAAGCAGGAGGCCCCCGAAATCCCATGGAAGCGAATTGCCGGCTTCCGGGATGTTCTCGCCCACGCCTATTTCTCCACCACCACATGCTGCTTCGACCGGTGGGATGGTGGGTTGGTGCACTTCGTCTTCTTCCGGACCTTCCCGTTGTCCCGGTCGATGATCACCTTCCAGCCGTAGTCCTCGTGCTCCATGTGGACGAGGACCTCCCAGCCTCCCGTGGCGGCGTTGAGTTCGATGCGCCTGGCGCTGACGGCCTCGCCGTGGGTCTCCACCGCGGCGACGTGCAGGGCGTCCTGGCGGGTGTGGCAGGGGGTCTGGCTGGCCAGGAGGGACACGGCTGCGAGGGTCGTGTAAAACACAACACGTAACATGAAGCACCTCCAGTATCAGGTGCCATGTATGAATAATTAGTTCCCGATGGGTTTCAAAGTTCGATCTCGGCCATGACGTGGTTGCCGGCCCCCAGGTACTCGAGGTGGTCGAAGCTGTCCATCTTCGCCATGAAGATCCCCCGCCCATGGTTGTCGAAGAGACGGGCCGGGTTGGGCACAAGGAAGCCCTTCCAGTCGAAGCCCGGTCCCCGGTCCTTCACTTCGAAGCGGATCCGGCCCGGCAGGCGGATGAACTCCACGTCCACGAACTTCTCCTGGTTCTCGGGAAGCGCCTGGCGGCGGGCGACCTCGGCCTTCCACCCGTTCCGGGACAGCAGCTCCCCCTTCTCCTCGTAGGTGATCCCCAGGTTGCCGTGCTCCAGGGCGTTGATGAGGAGCTCGGACAGGCCCGTGACGATGCGGCTCGGATCCGGGCAGGCCTTGGCCAGGAGATTGGTGAGCTCATGGCATTCGAGCAGGGTGCGGAACTTGAAGTGGCCATGGGTGAGCATGGTCAGGGGCGTCCCCGAACGGCCCACCTCGGCGTGGAGCACCCGGGAGCGGGCGATGTCCTGGGCGGCGGTCTTGACGATGCCCACCACGACCTTCTGGGTGAAGGGCTTGGTGAGGTAGTAGTAGGCGCCGGCCTCCATGCCCCGCTGCATGTCCTCGGGGGCGGTGGAGGCGGTCTGGAGGATGACGGGGATGTTCTTGAGCTGGGGGTGGTTCTTGAGCCGCTTAAGGACCTGGAAGCCGTTCATGCGCGGCATCACCAGATCCATGAGGAGGACGTCGAAGGACTCGGGGGTCTTGCGCAGGATGCTGAGCACCTCGGCCCCGTCCTCCGCGGCCACGGTCTCCATGCCGGCGCGGCTGAGGACGCGCACCAGGTGCGCGAGGCTCAGGGCATCGTCGTCTGCCACCAGAACTCGGATTTTGCTCATTGGGCCACCCGCGTTCAGATGATAGCCGCTATTTGGTGAACAGGGGGGCCGAGCACGCCTTGCAATTCGTCTGATGGGCCGGGTTCCTCTGCCCGCAGTGGGAGCAGATCTTGTCCTGGCGCCGTTTCCGGCGATATAGGCGCAGGTAGAGGAGGCCCAGCAGGAGACAGAGGATGATCCCCTTCTCGTAGCCGGCCAGGACGATCCCCGTGGGGCTCTTCACTTCCCCCCTGGGGGGGCGCTGGGTGACTTCCAGCGGCTGGCGCATGTCAATTCTCGACCTTGAGGATGGCCAGGAAGGCCTCCTGGGGGATGTCCACGTTGCCGATGGACTTCATGCGCTTCTTGCCTTCCTTCTGCTTGGCCAGGAGCTTCTTCTTGCGCGAGATGTCGCCGCCGTAGCACTTGGCCAGCACGTCCTTGCGCCGGGCCTTGACGTTGGTGCGGGCCACGATCTTGGCGCCGATGGCGGCCTGGATCGCCACGTCGAACATCTGCTGGGGGATGACCTCCTTCATGCGCACCGTCAGGCCGTGGCCCATGGCCTGGCTCTTGGAGCGGTGCACGAGGATGGAGAGGGCGTCCACGGGCTCGCCGTTGACGAGGATGTCCATCTTCACCAGGTCCGATTCCCGGTAGCCCTTCATGTGGTAGTCGAAGCTGGCGTAGCCCTTGGAGATGGACTTGAGCTTGTCGTAGAAGTCGAGCACCACCTCGTTCAGGGGCAGCTCATAGACCAGCATGACCCGGTCCTTGCCCACGTATTCCAGCCGCTGCTGGAGCCCCCGGCGCTCCTCGCAGAGCTTGAGAAGTCCTCCGACGAAATCGGGCCGGGTGAGGATGGTGGCCTCGATCAGGGGCTCCTCGATGCGCACGATGCGCTGGAGGGGCGGCAGGCGGGAGGGGTTGTCCACGTCCACTTCCGTCTCGTCCGTGAGGAACACGTGGTAGCGCACGGAGGGGGCGGTGGTGATGAGGTCGAGGTCGTATTCCCGCTCCAGGCGCTCCTGGACGATCTCCATGTGCAGGAGGCCCAGGAAGCCGCACCGGAAGCCGAAGCCCAGGGCCTGGCTGGTCTCGGGCTCGTACTTGAACGAGCTGTCGTTGAGCCGCAGCTTGTCCATGGCGTCCCGCAGGTTCTCGTAGTCCTCGCTGTTGGTGGGGAAGATCCCCGCGAAGACCACGGGCTGGAGCTCCTTGAAGCCCTTGAGCATCTCCTTCGACGGGCGGGTGGTGTTGCTGAGGGCGTGGGTGAGGGTGTCGCCCACCTTCACGTCGGCCAGGGTCTTGATGCTGCCGGTGACGTAGCCCACCTCGCCCACGCTCAGCTCGTCCACCTTGGTCATCTTGGGACTGAACACGCCCACCTCGTCCACCCGGTGATCGGAGTCCGTGGCCATGAAGTGCATGGTCTCGCCGGCCTTGAGGGTGCCGTTCATGACGCGGATGAGGCAAACGACGCCCCGGTACTGGTCGTAGTGGCAGTCGAAGACCAGGGCCTGGAGGGGGGCCTTGGGGTCGCCCTTGGGGGGCGGGATGCACGTGACGATCTTTTCGAGCACTTCCAGGCAGTTCTCGCCGGTCTTGGCGGAGACGTTCACGGCGTTGAGGATGTCCACCAGGCCGATGACGGTGTTGATCTCCTCGAGCACCCGCTCGGGCTCCGAGCTGGGCAGGTCGGTCTTGTTGAGGACGGGGAAGACCTCCAGGTCGTTCTCCAGGGCCAGGTAGGTGTTGGCCAGGGTCTGGGCCTCCACGCCCTGGGTGGAGTCCACCACCAGCACGGCCCCTTCGCAGGCGGCCAGGCTGCGGCTCACCTCGTAGGTGAAGTCCACGTGGCCGGGGGTATCGATGAGGTTCAGGGTGTAGGTCTGCCCATCCAGGGCCGGGTACTTGAGCGTCACGGCATGGGCCTTGATGGTGATGCCCCGCTCCCGCTCCAGCTCCATGTCATCCAGGATCTGGGCCTCCATATCCCGGCGGGCGATGGTGTTGGTGAGCTCCAGGAGCCGGTCCGCTAGCGTGGACTTGCCGTGGTCGATGTGGGCGATGATGGAGAAATTACGGATGAGGTTGGGGTCGGTCACGCGTGGCCTTTGTGGGGGGGGTTCCATTCGGGGGGTTGCCTGGAACCTTCCATTGTATCGTTGGAATCATGATACGTCTCCTATGGGTCCTGGCCCTCTCCCTGCCACTGGTTTCCGGCGCCGTTTCGGGCCGGGTCACGGACGGGACGAAGGGGATCCCCGGGGTGCGGGTGTATGCCGACCGCACCCCCCGCGTGCGGCCCGCAGCCTTGCCCCCCGTGGCCTTCACCGATGCCCAGGGGGCCTTCACCCTGGACCTGGAGCCGGGCGACACGGTCCTGGCCATGGAAAAAGCAGGTCTGCAGCGGGATCTGGTCCCGGTGGCCGAACTGGCCGCCCCCGTGGTCCTGGGTCCGGCCCCCGCCTACCGCCGGGAGCGGGTCCTGGTGGTCCGCCTGGACTGGCCCGACCAGAAGCCCCTGCGCACGGATGCCGAGCTGCGCTCCGTGCTCTTCGGCCGCAACCCCGGGGAGGCCAGCGCCGCCAACTACTTCTACGAGATCTCCAAGGGCAGCCTGGAGCTGGAGGAGGGCGCGCTGCTCCACCTGGCCGACGCCGACCACCCCGCCCCCCGCAGGGACGCCCACCGCGCCGGGATGGCGAGCTGGGTGCTCGAGCGGATCCGCGCCCTGGACCTCCGCCCCTTTGACCGGAGCGACAACCGCACCGGGGCCCCGCACTCCGACGGCAAGCCCGACCACCTCTGGCTCATCCCCCCCGGTCCCCCGGGCACCATGACCGAGGGCACCGGGGAACTCACCGCCATCTGCCTGCTCATGCCCCTCCCCTGGAAGCCCGCGGTGACGTGGCCCGTGGTCTTTTTCACGGACGAGACGCCCCTGGGCTTCATCGTCCACGAAGCCCTCCACGCCCAGGGCGAGCACCGGGTGGACGACTTCTACCTGGACAGCGCCCACCCGCTCACCGCAGGCGCCTGGGACGTCATGGACGCGGGCATGTTCCGGGGCTGGGATGCCTACCATCCCGGAACGGGGCCCTGGCAGGAGGACTCCGCCTACAGCCCCTCCCAGCCCATGGGCTGGGTGCGCACTGACCTCTGGTACCACGGGGCCTTCCGGGACACCGTGAAGACCCTCACGGTGCGCCGCTCCTGGACCGGCTGGCTGGACCCCCTGGAACGGGCCCCCCGCGCCAACCCCCAGCGCCTGGTCATCCCCGATCCCAGCCGGCGGGGCGGCTTCTGGGAACTGAACGTCCGCCGCCCCCTGGGCAGCGACCGCGGCCGCGTGGGCAACCGCTGGGGCCCCGGCTACGAAGGCCTGATCGTGGCCCGGGTCACCCCCTCCCTCCTCAGCAAGGGTGAGCCGCGGGGCCCCGTGCGCGTCCTCGACGCGCACCCCGGCACCCCCGAGCCCCCCCGCCCGCGCTATCCCGGAGGCCGCTGGCAGCTGGACGACGCCGCCTTCAACCTGGGCCCCGGGGAGGTGGCCGCGGGCAAGGATGGGCGGCTGAGCTGGGAGGTGCTGGAGGTGGATGGGGGGGGGCGGATGAAGATAAGGGTCGTCCTGCAATAATTTTCCCCGAGGGCAAAATATCCGGAGCGTTCCTCCGTCTACAAGGGTAGAAGGAGGAACCCCTGGAAGCCGCCTGGATGTCCGAGCAAGACCGCCAGCTCACCGAAGTCATCGTTCGCGAGGAGTCCAGGCTCCGGAATTTCATCCGGAAGTGGGTTCCCCAGGAAGCGGACGTGGAGGATGTCCTCCAGGACGTCTTCTTCGAGCTGATCGAGGCCCAGCGCATGATGGCGCCGCTGCGGGAGGCGGGGGCCTGGCTGTTCCGGGTCGCGCGCAACCGCATCACGGATCTGTTTCGCCGGCGCAGCGCCGAGGCCCGGCGGCAGGATCCCTTCGCTCGCCTGCCCGACGACGAGTCCCCCGCCCTGGAGGAGTGGCTGCCCTCCCGGGAGGCCGGGCCCGAAGCCGAGTTCGCCCGGAGGGTGCTGCTGGAGGAACTGGATGCCGCGCTGGAGGAACTGCCCGCGGAACAACGGCTGGTCTTCATCGCCCACGAGCTGGAGGGGCGGTCCTTCAAGGAACTCTCCGCCGAGACCGGAGTGCCCGTCAATACCCTGCTGTCTCGAAAACACTACGCAGTGCTGCATCTGCGCCAACGCCTGAAAACCATCTATGAGGAGTACGTCCATGTTTGAGCATCGTGACAATCGATCCAGGAAGGGCATGTGGATCCGCAGGGGACTGGGCATCGCCGCCATGGGCATCCTGGCGGTGGCCGTCCTGGGGTTCGTGGTGATGGGCCTCTGGAACGGCCTCATGCCGCCCATCTTCGGCCTGAAGGCCATCCACTTCTGGCAGGCGGTGGGACTCCTGGTCCTCGGGCGCATCCTGTTCGGGGGCTTCCACCGGGGTCACGGGCACGGCTTCCACCGGCGCCATCACATGATCCGGCGCTGGGAGGGCATGACGCCCGAGGAACGGGAGAAGTTCCGGCAGGGGTTCCGGGGGCGCTTCTGCACGCCCAGGGAACCGGGACAGGCCTGAGGCCCGGAGCACAGGCACTGCTAGTATGGACGGACGGAAGCCTGCATTCATGACGCAAGGAGGGATCATGCTGATCGGCCGGGAAGCGGAGGGGGGCCTGTGATCCATGCCTGCCTGCCCATGACGGGCACCAGCGGCTGGGCCGTGTGCGGCCGGTACGTCGCCCTTGAGCTGTCCCGCCTGACGGACCTGAACCTGTTCTCGGAAGCCGTGGGCGCCGAGGAGGGGATGGACGAGCTGATGCTGGACACCCTGAAGGCGCTCCGGGACCCCCGGGCCGGGGCTCTGGCCGGGGGGCTCCCCATCCACGTCGATGGGCCCGTGCTGCAGGCCCTCCCCGACTCCTTCTCCTTCCAGCCGCTGTACCCCCAGGTGCGGGGCACCTACCGGGTCGGCTACGCCTTCTTCGAGCACAACGTGTTCCGGCCGGGGGTCCTGGACGTCCTGCGGGACGGCTACGAGGTGCTGGCCACCGGGAGCACCTGGTGCAGCGACGTGCTCCGGAGCCAAGGGGTGCGGCGCCTGGCCACGGTGCTCCAGGGCGTGGATCCCAGGCTGTTCAATCCCCACCAGCATGACAAGACCTTCTTCCGGGACCGCTTCGTGGTCTTCTCCGGCGGGAAGTTCGAGCTGAGGAAGGGGCAGGACCTGGTGATCCGGGCCTTCAAGGTGCTCCAGGACCGCCATGCCGAGGTCCTGCTCGTGGCGGCCTGGGACAACCCGTGGCTGCCCAGCCTCATCACCATGGCCGACTCGCCCTACCTGGAACTCCGCCCCGCGGACGACTGCCTCGCCATGATCCGGGCCACCATGGCCCACCACGGCGTGGACCTGGCCAAGGTCAAGCTCCTGCGCCGCTGCCCCAACGCCCTGGCGGCGCAGTACTACAAGAACAGCGACGTGGGCCTGTTTCCCAACCGCTGCGAGGGCGGGACCAACCTGGTGCTCATGGAGTACCTCGCCTGCGGCAAGCCCGCCATCGTCTCCTACAGCAGCGGCCACCGGGACATCGTGGACGAGGGCAACGCCCTGCTGCTCCGGAAGCTCCGCCGGATGGAGGTCCATGACGCCGAGGGCGTGCCCTTCGCCCAGTGGGACGACCCGGATCTGGAGGAGATCATCGAGAGCCTGGAATGGGCCTACCAGAACCGCGCAGCCATGGCGGCCCTGGGGGACCAGGCGGGCCAGGATCTCGCCCGCTGCACCTGGAAGGAGACGGCGGCGGCCTTCCTGGATCTGCTGCGGGCTGGGCTGCCCTGACGCTCCGCACAAAGGGCTTGTTGTGCAAGGACTTGGGTTTGAGTGATGATGGGACCAGCCTCGTCATTATGAACCCAGGGGGATCCCGCCCATGATCAACTACGCCCAGGCCGTACCCTCGACGGATCTCTACACCACCGCGGAAAAACGGAGCCGCATCCTCTCCATCATGGCGGCCTCCAGCGGCAACCTGGTGGAGTGGTTCGACTTCTATATCTATGCCTTCTGCGCCCTGTACTTCGCCCCGGCCTTCTTCCCCAAGTCCAACCCCACGGCGCAACTGCTCAATACGGCGGGGATCTTCGGGGCGGGCTTCCTCATGCGGCCCATCGGGGGGTGGCTGTTCGGGCGGGTCGCGGACCGCCAGGGGCGCAAGACCTCCATGGTGATCTCGGTGGGGATGATGTGCGCCGGCTCCCTGTTGATCGCCTGCCTGCCCACCTACGCCCGCATCGGCGCCTGGGCCCCCTTGCTGCTGCTCATGGCGCGCCTGTTCCAGGGCCTGTCCGTTGGAGGCGAATACGGCACCACCGCCACCTACATGAGCGAAGTGGCCCTCAAGGGCCACCGCGGCTTCTACTCCTCCTTCCAGTACGTCACCCTCATCGGCGGCCAGCTGCTGGCGGTGCTCGTGGTGGTGGTGGTCCAGGCCCTGCTGAGCGAGGGCCAGCTCAAGGCCTGGGGCTGGCGCATCCCCTTCGTCATCGGCGCGCTCACGGCGGTGGTGGCCCTGCTGCTGCGCCGCACCCTGGCCGAGACCACCACGGCCGCGACCCGGGCCATCAAGGGGGCCGGCACCATGGCCGAGCTGTTCCGCCACCACAAGGCGGCCTTCCTCACCGTGCTGGGCTACACGGCCGGGGCCTCGCTGAGCTTCTACACCTTCACCACGTACATGCAGAAGTACCTCGTGAATTCCGCCGGCATGACGGTGCGCACCGCCAGCCACATCATGACGGCCTGCCTGTTCCTCTTCATGATCATGCAGCCGGCCTTCGGGGCCCTCTCCGACCGCATCGGCCGGCGCAACAACATGCTGCTCTTCGCCGCACTGGGGGCGCTCACCACGGTGCCCATCCTCACCGCGCTGCGCACCGTCCGGAACCCGGTGTTCGCCTTCCTGCTGATCGCCTTCTCCATGGCCATCGTGAGCCTCTACACCTCGGTGAGCGGGATCGTGAAGGCCGAGATGTTCCCCATCGAAGTCCGGGCCCTGGGCGTGGGCCTGGCCTACGCCGTGGCCAATGCGATGTTCGGCGGGTCGGCGGAATACGTGGCCCTGGGCCTGAAATCCCTGGGGCACGAGACGCACTTCTACTGGTACGTGACGGTGATGATGGTGGTGGCCTTCCTGTTCAGCCTGCGGCTGCCGCGGAAAGGGCGGTATCTGCACCACGACCGGTGACCCGCCCTGGTTTTCCCGGGGGCTACCGCATATAGTGATGTATCCCCTGGAGGCCCCATGCGCGGTTCCCTGTCCATGCTCATCGCCGCGGGCCTGGGCGCCTCGGCGCTTCTGGCCGCCCCCCCAGCCGACCCCATGGCGGCCATCCGTGCCAACGCCCCGGCCCTGGCGGCGCGGGCCCTGGCCTCGGACCAGGCCTACGTGGACCTGGCTGGACTCTGCGACGACGTGGGCAACCGCCTCGCCGGCTCCGAGGCCTTCGCCCGGGCCATCCTCTGGGGGAAGAAGACCATGGAGGAGGCCGGCCTCCAGAACGTCCACCTGGAGAAGGTCATGGTCCCCCACTGGGTGCGCAACGGGGAGTCCGCCCGGATGCTGGCGCCCACGCCCCAGGACCTGTCGCTCCTCGGCCTGGGCATGAGCGTGCCCACGCCCAAGGGGGGCCTGACCGCGGACGTGGTGGTGGTCTCGGGCCTGGAGGAGCTGGCGGCCCTCAGGGAGGACCAGGTCAAGGGGCGCATCGTCCTCTTCGAGGGCCCCTTCAAGGGCTACGGCCCGGGCGCCCGGGTGCGCTTCACCGGAGCCTCCGCCGCGGCCCGCAAGGGCGCCGTGGCCATGCTGCTGCGGTCCGTGGCCTCCCTCAGCTTCGATACCCCCCACACCGGCTCCATGCACTACGATGCCGACGCCCCCGCCATCCCCGCGGCCGCCCTGTCCGTGGAGAACGCCATGATGATGCGGCGCATGTGGGACAAGGGGCAGCGCATCCAGGTCCATCTGGAGATGAACTGCGAACAGCTTCCGGACGTGGAGGCCGCCAACGTCGTGGGCGATCTGGTGGGTTCCTCCAAGCCCGCCGAGATCGTCCTGGTGGGCGGGCACCTGGATTCCTGGGACGTGGGGCAGGGGGCCCAGGACGACGGGGTGGGCTGCGTGCTCTCCCTCCAGGCGGCCCGGATCATCAAGGCCCAGGGCCTGAAGCCCGCCCGTACCGTGCGGGTGGTGTTGTTCGCCAACGAGGAGAACGGCAACCGGGGCGGGGAGGGCTATGCGCGCCAGCACCAGGCCGAGCTGAAGGACCATGTGGCCGCCCTCGAGACGGATTCGGGCAACGGTCTGGCCCAGGGCTTCTCCCTGGAGCTGCACCCCCGGGAGGGGGGCCGCGCGCCCGACGCGAACCGGGCCCTGGCGGTCCTGAAGGAACTCATCCCCCTGCTGGAGCCCCTGGGCGCGGGCAGTCTGGTGGCCGGACACAGCGGGACCGATGTGGAGCCCACCGTGGCCAAGGGCGTCCCGGGCCTGGGCATGACCCATGACACCTCCCACTACTGGGAGGTCCACCACTCCAAGGCCGACACCTACGACAAGGTCAACCGGGCGGATCTGGCCAAGAACGCGGCCATCCTGGCGGTGGCGGTCTATGGACTGGCGGAGCTGCCGGAGCGGCTCGTGGAGCCCTGACTCCGGGTTCCCGGGCCCGGAGTGTGACCGCCATCAATTTCCCTTTTTTACGCCTTTCCGCACCCAAGGGGGCCTATGATGGGAAAACCAAGCACCGCCTGGGTTTTTCACGTCCTCCCGGTCCGGGTGGCAGGCGTAAACGGCGGGACTGTAAATTTTCTGGTCCCGTTCCTTCAATTATTTAAGATACTCTTGTCTCTTAGACGGACTATGACGGCGGCCCATGGACCCAGTTCTCTACTCCTACTACATCCCCAGGCATGACCCCGAGGTGGTGGCCAGGAACGTGGTGCGCGCGCACCTGGCTGATCACCTGCTCATGTGGAAGCGCATCTCCGATGCCTCCGAGCTCGTCTACCTCGCCACCTGCCAGCGGGTCATCTTCATGTTCTGGGGCGGGGACGGGACGACCCTCGGCTTCGATCCGGACATCGAAGTGTTCCAGGGCGAGGCCGCCTGGCGGCATCTGCTGGAAGTGGCCACGGGCCTCAACAGCGCCAACCTGGGCGACCGCGAGATCGTGGGCCAGATGAAGCAGGCCCTGAACGTGGCCAAGGAGACCCGCACCGCCGGCGTCGAGTCCCACGCCGCCTTCGAGGACATCCTGCGGGAAGCCCAGCGCCTGCGCACCCGCATCGGCCTGGACGACGGCAGCGCCAGCGTGGCCACCGCCGCCCTGCGGCACCTGGAGACGACCCTCGCGCCCAATGCCAAGGTGGCCATCGTGGGCGTGGGTCCCATGAGCCGCTATCTCGCCCAGCGCCTGCCCGAGCGCGGCTTCCGCATCACCATGTCCAACCGGACCCTGGCCAAGGCCGAAGCCTTCGGCCTGCCCCTGGTGCCCCTGGCCCAGCTGCAGATGGATCCCGAGGGCTTCGACGCCGTGGTCACGGCCACCGCCAGCTCCGCCCCCATCTTCACCAAGGGGAACTGGGAACGCCTGGACCGTGCCCCCGTGCGGCTGGTGGATCTGGCTCTTCCCTACGACGCGGAACCGGAGATGGACGACATTCCCTGGGTCACCCGGGTGGACCTCTCCACCTTCCTCGCGGAAACCGAGGCGGGGCGCATGCAGCGCCGGGAAGCCGCGGTGCACGCCGAGCCCTTCATCGTCGGCGCCGTGGAGCGCCTGCGCCGCCGGGCGGATTCCCGCAATTCGAAGAACGCCAACAAGACCGCCCAGGACCGGCTCACGGACGCCTGGGAGGCCCTGGAAGCGGACGCCATCGCCCCCGGCAGCGTGCTGGCCGGCCTGGACCCCGTGCAGATGGAAGCCCTGGAGGCCCTGCTCAAGCGCGGGCGCACCCTGGCGTTCCGCGCCCTCAACCTGCACCGTGAGCCCGTTCTGGAAGCAAGATGAAAATCGTACTCGGCACGCGGGGTTCCCTCCTCGCCGTGCAGCAATCCGAGAGCCTGGTGGCCCATCTCCGGGCCGCCGGCCATGACGTGGCGTGGAAGCGGTTCACCACCCACGGCGACCAGTGGCTCGCGGGCCCCCTGGGCAAGGAGGAGGGCGCGGGCTTCTTCACCAAGGAACTGGAGGAGGCCCTCCTGGCCAAGGATGTGGACCTGCTCATCCACTCCTTCAAGGACGTGGCCCTGGACCGTCCCGAGGGCGTGATCACCGCCTGCGTGCCCCCCCGTGAGGACCCCGCCGACTGGCTCGTCATGCGCCCCGACGCCCCCGAGCACTGCGTCATCGGCACCAGTTCCGAGCGGCGCCTGCGCTTCCTGGCCAAGGCCCTGCCGAACGCCGGGTTCACCTGGATCCGGGGCAACGTCCCCACGCGGCTCCAGCGGGTGCGGGACGGCGTGCTGCGCGACGAGCCCCTCCACGGCACCGTGCTGGCGGCCGCCGGGCTGCGCCGCCTGGGCCTGGATCTCTCCGGTCTTGAGGTCCGTCCCTTCGAGGCTCACGAGCTGCTGCCCGCCCCCGCCCAGGGCGCGCTCCTCGCGGAATGCCGGGCGGGCGATGAAGGCATCCTGGAGGCCCTGAAGGACTTCCACGATCCGCTCACCCTTCGCTGCGTGACCCTGGAGCGCGAAGTGCTCCGCGGCATCGGCGGCGGCTGCCAGCAGCCCCTGGGCGCCCTGGCCGTGCTCGAAGCGGACGGCATGCATCTGCGGGCCGCCTACGCGGGCCCGGACGGCATTCGCTGGGCGCAAGCCAAAAAGGCCGGCGCCACGGATGAGGATCTGGTCTCCGAAGTGCTCCGAGGGCTGGGCCTGGAAGGCCACCGGGATTCGGACCTGGAAGGCCACCGGGGTTTGTCACTGTGAAACGCCTGGGCCTGGCCCGCGCACAGGACGACGCGATGAGCCGGGCCGTCCAGGCCGCCGGCTGGGAGCCCGTGCCCTTCCATGCGACCCGCATGGAGGCCACCGGGACTCCGCCGCCCCTGGCCCGCCCCGACGCCGTCATCGTCCTTAGCCCCACGGCAGCCCGCCTGGCCCTGCTCCCCGCCGGCGTCCTCTGCCTGGCCCAGGGCGCCGCCACGGCCCGGGCCCTGGAGGGCCACCCCGTGGTGACCAGCGCGGTGCCCCAGGCCGAAGGCCTCTTCCAGCTGCTCAAGGAGCGGTTCCCCTCCGGCGGCCGGTTCCTCCTGGCCCGGGCCGAGCGGAGCCGGGAGTACCTGGAGGACGCCGTCAAGGGCACCCACTGGGTCCTGGAACCCTGGATCACCCACGCCGAGCGGCCCCTGGAGCCTGCCCCGGAGGTGCCGGAACTGGACGCGCTGCTGGCCCTCAGTCCCCTCCAGGCCGAGGTGCTGGGGCCCCTGTCCGGGGAGCGGCTGCGCCTGGCCTGGGGCGAACGAACCCATCAGGCCTTCGCCCAAGTGGGATATCCTTCCCATGGCTGGTGCGAGCCCCAGTTCCCCGCGCTGCAACGACTCCTTCTCTCTCGAGGTTGACATGCTGATCCGATCCCGCCGCCTGCGCACCACCGCCGCCATGCGTGAAATGGTGGCCGAGACCACGCTCCAGCCCCGGAACCTCATCCAGGGCCACTTCGTCCAGCCCGGGGACGCCTCGGTGGAGATCTCCAGCCTCCCCGGCATCTCCCGCAACAGTCTGGACGCCACCGTGCGCCAGATCGAGTCCGACCTGAAGCTCGGCCTGCGCAGCCACCTCCTGTTCGGCGTGCCCGATCCCGCCGACAAGGCACCCGACGCCCACGCCGCCCACGACCACGAGGGCATCGTCCCCCGCACCGTGCGGGCCCTGAAGAAGGAGTTCGGCGCCGACGTCATCGTCATCACCGACGTGTGCCTGTGCGCCTACACCGACACGGGCCACTGCGGCGTCAACGAGGGCCCCGTGGTGGTCAACGACAAGAGCGTGGGGATCCTCGCGCAGATGGCCGTGGCCCACGCCGAGGCGGGCGCCGACATCGTCTCCCCCTCGGACATGATGGACGGCCGCATCCGCGCCATGCGCGACGCCCTGGACGGGGCGGGCTTCGAGTCCACCAGCATCCTCAGCTATGCCATCAAGCACGCGGGCGCCTACTACGGCCCCTTCCGGGAAGCCGCGGACTCCTCCCCCAAGTTCGGCGACCGCCGCAGCTACCAGATGGATCCGCGGAACGCGCGGGAAGGCCTGCGGGACGCCCTGCTGGACCTGGAGGAGGGCGCCGACGCCCTCATGGTCAAGCCCGCCATGCCCAACCTCGACCTCATCTGGCGCCTGCGCGAGAAGACCCTGTGCCCCATCGCGGCCTACCACGTCTCGAGCGAGTTTGCGAGCGTCAAGGCCGGCGCACGCATGGGCTGGCTGGACGAGGCCAATCTCTTCCGGGAGCACCTGCTGGCCATCCGCCGCGCGGGCGCCGACTGGATCGTCACGTACGTGGCCCGCGAGGCCCTTGAGAAGAAGTGGATCTGACCATGAGCAACGAAACCCTTTTCCAGGAAGCCCTGACTCACTTTCCCGGCGGGGTCTCGAGCCCCGTGCGGGCCTTCCGCGCCGTGGGCGGCACGCCCAAGTTCTTCCGGAAGGCCTGGGGCAGCCGCTTCGAGGACGAGGAGGGCCGCCGGTACGTGGACCTTTGCATGTCCTGGGGCCCCCTGATCCTGGGCCACGCCCAGCCCGAGATCATCGCCGCCGCCCGGGAGGCGATGGAAGAGGGCCTCACCTTCGGCGCCCCCAGCCGCCGGGAAGTCATCCTGGCCCGGCGCATCAAGACCATGGTCCCCTTCGTGGAGAAGATGCGCTTCGTGTCTTCGGGTACCGAAGCGGTGATGTCGGCCCTGCGTGCGGCCCGCGGCTTCACGAAGCGCGAGCGCATCCTCAAGTTCGACGGCTGCTACCACGGCCACTCCGACGCCATGCTCGTGAAGGCCGGCTCGGGCCTGGTCACCTTCGGCGAACCCAGCAGCGCGGGCGTGCCCCGGGCCTTCGCGGACCTCACCACCGTGATCAGCCTGGACGATCCCGAGGCGCTGGAAGCCACCTTCGCCCAGCTCGGCCACGAGCTGGCCGCGGCCATCATCGAGCCGATCCCCGCCAACAACGGGCTGCTCGTGCAGGACCCCGCCTTCCTCAGGCGGCTGCGGGAGCTGTGCACCCAGCACGGGACGGTGCTGATCTTCGACGAGGTCATCAGCGGCTTCCGGGTCGCCCCGGGCGGCGCGGCCGAGCTCCTGGGCATTACCCCGGACCTGGTCACCTACGGCAAGATCATCGGTGGCGGCATGCCCGTGGGGCTCTATGGCGGCCGCAAGGACATCATGGCCGTCATCTCGCCTGATGGTCCGGTTTACCAGGCCGGCACCCTCAGCGGCAACCCCGTGGCCATGGCCGCGGGCCTGGCCACCCTGGAACGCCTCACCCCCAACGTCTATCGGGACCTGGAGCAGAAGGGGGCCCGCTGGGCCGCGGCCTTCGAGAAGATCCCCGGCCTCCATGTGCCGCGGGTGGGCAGCCTCCTCTGGCCCCTCTTCCAGCCCGGCGTCAAGCGCGCCGACCGCGTGGAGAGCGGCGCCATCGCCCGCTTCAACCGCATGCACGGCCTGCTTCTGGCCGAGGGCGTCTACCTGCCGCCCTCCGGCTACGAAGTCGCCTTCCTGTCCGCCGCCCACGGCGAGGACGAACTGACCCACTGCGAGCGCGCCATCGGGGTCGTGGCCACCATCTTAAAAAACGAAGCTTGATCGAAAGACGACCATGACCGCTCCGCTCGTCCGCGCCCTCCAGGGTGAAGTCCTGCCCACGCCTCCCATCTGGTTCATGCGCCAGGCCGGCCGGTTTCTGCCCGAATACCGGAAGATCCGCGAGAAGGCCACCTTCGAGGACCTTCTCTACGATTCCGACCTGGCCGCCGAGGTGACCCTCCAGCCCGTGCGCCGCTTTCCCAAGCTGGACGGCGCCATCATCTTCTCGGACATCCTGGTGATCCTGGACGCCCTGGGCTGCGGCGTGGTCATCCCCGAAGGGGGCCCGCGCCTCACCCGGACCCTGGACCAGATCGACCCGGACATCCTCCTGGACGAGAAGGTGTTCGAACCGGTGCAGGCCGCGCTGCGCAAGGTGCGGGCCGCGCTGCCCGAGCACCAGGCGCTGCTGGGCTTCGCGGGCGCCCCCTGGACGCTCCTGGCCTACGGCCTGGAGGGCAAGGGCAGCAAGAACTGGGTGCGGGCGAAGTCCTACCTCCACCAGGAGCCCGAGAAGGCCCGGAAGTGGCTGGACCGCCTCGCGGACGCCTCCGCCCGGCTCCTCAACCTGCACATCGGGGCGGGCGCCCAGGGCGTCCAGCTCTTCGACACCTGGGCGGGCGAACTGGACGAGGACGACTACACCGCCTTCGCCCTGCCCGCCGCCGAGCGCGCGCTGTCCCAGGTGCAGGGCGCCCCCCGGCTCTACTTCCCCCGCGGCATCCTCCCCGCCAGCCTGGATTCGCTCAGCTGCGAAGGGTTCGCCGTGTCCTGGCAGGTGCCCATGAGCCAGGCCCGCAAGCTGTTCCCCGGCAAGGTCCTCCAGGGCAATTTGGACCCCACGGCCATGCTGGCGGGCGAAGCGACCGCCGTGCGGAAGGCCAAGGCCATCGTGGCCAGCATGAAGGGCCAGGCCCACGTCTTCAACCTGGGCCACGGGCTGCTGCCCGAGACGGATCCCGCCGTGGTGGGTGCCGTGATCGACGCGGTCAAGGGGTAGACGAATCAGGATTGTGACTCGTCCGGTCCCCTTTCTCTGCGAAAATCAAGCTGGAGGCACGCTCCGATGACCCTCTCCCTGCCCGAACTCATCAAGCACTACGACCGCCCCGGACCCCGCTACACCGGCTACCCCATGCCGCCGGTGTGGGCCGAGGGCTTCCCCCCCGACGAGGTGGCCCAGGCCCTGGCCCGCGCCGACGCGGACCCGCAGCCCTTCTCGATCTACACCCATCTGCCCTTCTGCAGGCGGCGCTGCTCGTACTGCGGCTGCAACGTCGTCGTGAGCCCCCACTACACCCCCGTGGAGGGCTTCCTGAAGACCCTCGAGGCCGAGGTGGAGATGTGGGCCTCGCACCTTCCCAACCGCCGGTCGGCAGTCCAGCTCCACTGGGGGGGCGGCACGCCCACCTACCTGAACGTCACCGACCTGCGGCGCACCTTCAAAATCATCACCGACCGCTTCCCCCTGCTGCCCGACGCCGAGGTGTCCATCGAGGTGGACCCCACCTTCCTGGAGCCCGACCAGCTGCCGGCCCTGCGTGAGATGGGCTTCAACCGGGTCTCCTTCGGCGTCCAGGACCTGGACGCCACCGTCCAGGAACTGATCACCCGGGGCCAGACCTGGGACCAGACCCTGGCCACCGTCAGGCAGGCCCGGGCCCTGGGCTTCCCCGGCGTCAACCTGGACCTGGTGTACGGCCTGCCGGGGCAGACCATGGACACCTTCCGCCGCACCCTGGAAAGCACCCTGGAGCTCAGCCCGGACCGCATGGCCATCTACGGCTTCGCCTACCTCCCCGGGGTCCTGGCCCACCAGCGCACCATCCCCAAGGAGACCCTGCCGGCGCCCGGCCTGCGCCTGGACCTGCTGCTCCTGGCCGAGGACATCCTGGAAAAGCACGGCTATGTGGCCATCGGCATGGACCACTTCGCCCGGCCCGACGACGAGATGGCCAAGGCCCTGCGCGAAGGCCGGCTCATCCGCAATTTCATGGGCTACGCCGTGGCCGCGGGCTCGGACCTCCTGGGCTTCGGCCCCAGCGCCATCTCCAACGTGGCCGGGGTCTATTCCCAGAACGAGAAGATCCTCACCAAATGGGAGCGGGACGTGGCCGCGGGCCGCTTCTCCGTGCACAAGGGCTACCGCCTCAACGACGAGGACGCCATGCGCCGGTGGCTCATCCACCACCTCATGGGCACCTTCGAGCTGCGGTGGGACGACGTGGCCACGCGCTTCGGCCTCGACGGCCCCATCCACTTCCAGGACGCCCTGGAGGAGCTGCGGGCCGAAGAGCCCTTCGGCACGGTAGAAGTGAAGCCCGAAGGGGTCTTCATCACCCCCCTGGGAAGGCGCTTCGTGCGCAACCTCGTGCAGCCCTTCGACGCCTACCTCAAGAAGCTCTCCGCCAGCACGCCGTTTTCGAGAACCGTGTGACGGTCGACACCGCCGTCCTCCTCCTCAACCTGGGGGGACCCCTGCGGAGTCGCGACGTGGAGGGGTTCCTCTTCCGCCTCTTCTCCGACCGGGACATCATCAAGTTTCCCGGCCCGCCCTTCCTGCAGCCCCTGTTCGCCACGCTCCTGGCCAAGGGCCGGCGCAAGGAGGTCATGGGGCGCTACGACGAGATCGGCGGCGGCAGCCCCATCCTGCGGGAGACGGCCCTCCAGGCCGCGGCCCTGCGCCTCTCCCTGCGCGAGGCCGGCCGCCCGGAGCCGGTGCGGATCGTCTTCCGCAACTCCTCGCCCCGGGCCTCCGGGGTGCTGCGATCCCTGAAGGGGCAGGGCATCACCAGGCTCCTGCCCGTCACCCTGTACCCCCACGACTGCCTGGCCACCACCGGCTCGAGCATCGCGGAACTGGAACGGGAGGCCAAGGCTCTGGGTCTGGCCATGCTCCCCGGCGTCCGGCACTACGCCACCGATCCCGACTACCTGGAGAGCCTCGCCGCCCCCCTGGAGGCGGCATTGAAGGACTGCCCGGGGGCCACCGTCGTCATCAGCGCCCACAGCCTCCCCCTCCAGCAGATCGCCAAGGGCGACCCCTACCAGCGCGAGATCGTGGCCACCGTGGAGGCCCTCAAGGCCCGCATCGGCGAGCTCCCCGGCGGCTGGCGCCTGGCCTACCAGAGCAAGGTGGGGCCCATCAAGTGGCTGGAGCCCGAATTGGGCAGCGTGCTGCGCACCCTGGGCGGCAAGGACCTCATCGTCCTCCCGGTGAGCTTCGTCACCGAGCACATCGAGACCCTCCACGAGCTGGACATCCAGTTCCGCGAAGTGGCCATGAAGGCCGGCGTGCGCAGCTACCACCGCCTCCCGGCCCCGGCCGCGGCCCCGGCCTTCATCCGCTGCCTGGCGCGGCGCACCCTGGCGGCCCTGCAGGACGTTTGAGGAAAGCTGGAAAAGCCCGAGCAGTCCCGCGTTCAAATTCTATGCATGTGGTGCTTGACATGCATAGAATTTTGGGGTTTCATATGTGTGTCTAGGATATCGTGTATAGAAATTTGTTATATTTTATACATATAAACATAGGAAAACAGATATGGAACCGATCCCACCGCTTCACGTCCTCCGGCCAACGCGCTTCGATACGCCCTCCATTTTGAAGAGGTTGGCAATAGCCAGCCGTCACCTCGCCGAGCTCAAGGGGGTTGCAGCCTCGATTCCAAACCAGGCCATCCTCATCAACACCCTGGGGCTCCAGGAGGCGAAAGACAGTTCCGCTATCGAAAATATCGTCACGACCCATGACGAACTCTTCAGGGATGACCTGCAGTCCCAGAACCTCGGGAGTCCGGCAGCCAAGGAGGTCCTTCGCTATCGCCAAGCTTTATGGGCTGGGTTCGAGCTCGTTCGAGAGAGGGGTATCCTCACCGTCAACCACATCATCAAGATTCAGGAAGTACTTGAGCAGAACAGGGCAGGCTTTCGCAAGCTGCCGGGCACGGTCCTCAAGGATGGTTTTGGGAACACGGTCTATACGCCGCCCCAGGACCCTGAAGAAATCCTGGACGCGATGCGTGACCTGGAATCTTTCATCAATGGCCAGCGTGCCTTCGATGTGGATCCCCTGATCAAGATGTGCCTTGTCCACCACCAATTTGAGAGCATCCACCCTTTCTACGATGGCAACGGCAGGACGGGGCGCATCCTGAACGTGCTGTACCTTGTCAAGGAGGAGCTCCTCGTAAGCCCGGTGTTGTATCTCAGCAGCCACATCGTCCGTACCAAAGCCGATTACTATCGGCTGCTGCAGGGTGCCCGGGAGCACGACCAATGGGAGGAGTGGGTGTCCTACCTCCTGGAGGCCGTGGCGCAGACGTCCATCCAGACCATCGGAACTATTGCCGCCATTCGGGCGGCCCTACTGGATTACAAGCACCGCATCCGTGCGGCGCACAGGTTCTACAGCCAGGACCTGATAAATAATCTTTTCACTCATCCGTACACCAAAATCGAGTTCATCGAACGAGACCTGGGCGTCTCCAGGCTCACGGCCACAAAGTATCTGGAAGCCTTGGTGGCGGATGGGTTTCTAAACAAAATGAAGGTTGGTCGCACGAATTATTACGTCAATGCGGCACTCAATGCGGCTTTGGTGGGCTCCTGAAAGGACCCGGAGGCCGATAGCTACCGTCCCGCTTCCATGCTCCCCGAGTAGGGCCCCAGGTGCGCCTTGGCCGTGGTGGAGCCGAAGGCGCCGTGGTTGGCGCTCACGAAGACCACGAGCAGGAACAGGAGGAAGGCCAGCAGGGGCGCGCCGCGCTTGCGGGTGGCCAGGGCCCGGGGGGTCATCTCCGAGAACATCAGGAGCAGGAGGACCAGGGGCAGCTTCCAGTGCAGGTAGATCTCCTGGAAGGGACGGCCGCCGTTCTGGAACTTCATGGCCAGGAGGGCCAGGCCCAGCAGCACGGCGAGCCGGAAGCCCCAGGAGGCGGTGCGCTTCCACAGGAGGGAGGTGAGGCCATGGAGGTCCTCGCGGCTCTCCTCGAAGCCCACCAGGACCAGGATGACCATGGCCGAACCGCCCGCCAGGGCCAGGGAGGTGAGGTGGAGCCAGCGGAGCAGGCTGAACGTATCGAAATGGGGCATCGGGTACCTCGGAGGGATGGTGCGGAACGGACGATTATCCTACCTTACCCCCCCTGGCGGAAGCCGTGGGAAGGTGATGAAGGTATGATGGGGATTCACCTCTCCGTGGGCGCACATGGCCAAGACCATCGGCAAGTATGAAGTGATCCGCTCCCTGGGCTCGGGCGCCATGGGCGAAGTGTTCCTCGCGCGCCAGGCCGCCATCGGCCGTGAGGTGGCCATCAAGACCATCCTCTCCACCGTCGCCAAGGGGGAGGAGGCCGAGGACCGGTTCCGCCGGGAGGCCGAGGCGGCCGGAAAGCTCAACCATCCCAACCTCGTGACCATCTTCGATTTCGACAAGGACGGCGACCTCTTCTACCTGGTCATGGAGTTCGTCAAGGGGGACGACCTGGAGGACCTCATCAAGCAGAGGTCCCTGTCCCACTCCCAGTTCCTGGAGATGCTCGCCCAGGTGTGCGATGGCCTCAGCCACGCCCACCGCCACGGCATCATCCACCGGGACATCAAGCCCGCCAACGTGCGGGTGGTGCGCGACGGGAAGAACCTCCAGGCCAAGGTCATGGACTTCGGCATCGCCCGGGTGGAGGACAGCAACCTCACCGCCACCGGCATCGTCATGGGCACGGTGAGCTACATGGCGCCCGAGTACATCCGGGAGGGCCACGCCAGCTCCCGGTCCGACCTCTTCGCCGTGGGGGTGATGCTCTACGAGTGCCTCACCGGGCGCAAGCCCTTCGCCGGGGACAACACCACCACGATCCTCTTCAAGATCGTCTCGGACGCCCCGGCCCCCATCGACCTGGACGCGCTCCAGGGGATCAGCCCCAGCATCCGCCACGTGCTGGACAAGGCCCTGGCCAAGGAGCCCGGGGACCGCTTCCAGACCGCCGACGAGCTCGCCAAGGCGCTGCGCGCCTGCAAGGACCCGAGCTGGTCCGGCACCCTGGACGAGGCCACGGCCATGATCGCCCGGCACCAGGCGGGCCTGGCCACCGTCGTCGGCAGGCCGCCCTCGGAGGAGGGCACCCAGCTCATCCAGGGGACCAGCCTGCCCACCGTGGTGGGGAAGCCCGCCGGCGCGCCGCCCGTGCCGGCCCAACCGATGCCCAAGCCAGCGCCCCAGGCACCGGCCCATGAACCAGCCAAGTCACGGACGGGCCTGGTCGCTGGAGCGGCGGCCGCCCTGGTCGTGGTCGCCGGGGGCGCCTGGCTGGCTCTGCGCCCCAAGCCTGTGGCGTCGGCCCTCGCCGCCGCCCAGCCAGGCGTGGCCCAGCCACCTCAGCCCCAGGCGGCCCAGGGAACGCCCCCGCAAGCACCCCCAGCCCAAGCAACCCAGGCACCAACCCAGGCACCAACCCAGACTCCGGCGCCGAACGCCCTGCAGGCCTCGGCCAAGCCCACAACCTCAGGCACCGCGCCGTCCCCCCAGTCCCCGGTTCCCTCCAAGGCCCAGCCCGAGGCTCCCAGACCTGAACCGGCCCATGCCGCACCGGCCCCGGTGGCGGCTCCCAAGCCCCCCGCGGCCGAGCCTCCCAGGCCACCCGCCGCGCCGGCGGCTCCCAAGGCGCCCGATGTGACCGTCAAGACCCTCACTGCCCTGCTGGACGCCGACCCACGCCAGGCCGCCATCCAGGCCAAACCCCTGGCGGTGGCCGACCCCGGCAACGCCGAGCTGCAGGGCCTGTATCTGGCCGCCCTGTACCAGAGCCGGAACGCCTGGGATTTCGAACGGGGCCTCGCCCGTGCCACGGCCTCCGGCGCCACGGTCAAGCGCATGGTCGGCGCCTCCGAGCCCTTCCGCCGGGCCCTGGGCGCGGAGAACAAGCTGAGGAAGGCCACGCCCGGCGGCGGCGTCCTGCCGGACGAGGTCATGGCCAAGATCCTGGCGGGGTTGTGAGCGTTACTTGACCAGATTCTCCAGCCAGGTCCCGAAGGTCCTCTCCACCTTCACGCGGAAGTCCTCCTTCAGCTTGTTCTCGGCCTGGAAATCCGTCACGCCCAGGCCCTTGGCTTCGATGTCCACGGATTCGTACTGGGTGCCGGACCGGTCCTTGAGGGTGATGGTGAGGACGCCGCGGGCGACGATGATGCCGGTGTCCTGGTTGACGGTGTGGCTGACCCAGCCGCCGCGCCACCAGCCGTTCCACTGGGTCTGCTGCACATCGATCTTCGCGGAGCGGGCGTCGCTCTGGTAGTTCATGACCAGCTGGAACTCGCCGCCGGTCTCCGCCCAGCCCAGGCCGGCCTTGAGGGCGGCGTTGCGCAGGATGCCGGCCAGCTGGGAGGCGCCGGTGGCCCCTTCCAGGGACAGGGTGAGCGAGGCCCTCAGCTGGTCCATCTCGCGGTCCACGGACAGCTTGCCGGAACGGATCTGGCCGCGGAGCTTGGGGTCCCCGCCGCCGGCGGCCAGGAGGCCGGCCATGTCGTCCAGCTTGGCCAGCTCCACCTGGGCGACCTTGAGCCGGGCGAGCATCCGCATCCGCTCCCGGGGCGCCGTGGGGGTGTCGCCCTCCTGGAAGAGATCCTCCTTCAGGGCCACGAACCGCGCCCGCAGCTCCTGCTCGGCGACGGGGACGTCGAGGTAGGCCAGGGCGTAGGCGGTGGCGCCCGGACTGTCCACCCAGGTCTCCTCCACGGTCAGGCCGGGCAGGTCCGTGGCCGAAGCCTGGATGCGGGTGCTCTGGCCCACCTGCTGCTGGGAGAAGCCGGTCGCCTTGCCGCCCGTGGCCTGGGAGGTGGTCGCGGAGGTGGAGATGTTGGTCTCCGCCTTCACGCTGGCCCTCAGCCGGCTCAGCACCTCCCCCCGGGCATTCTGGGAGGCGGCCGTGATGGCCTTGCCGTCGCCCACGGTCACCGGGGCGATCCCCAGGGCGTAGACCCGCCCCTGGGCACGGGGGAGGGATGAAATCCACATGGGCTTGACGGTGCCCTGGCGGAGGGCGGCGGCCTGGGCCCCGGCGGCGGCGAAAAGCATTGAGACTATTAGAAAAGTTGGAATCTTCACGGTATATTTCTCCGTTTCCAGAAAGCTCGACGTTCCAGAAAAGATGCTAGGATGGATGCCGAAAATATGCCAGCTTTGTAGTTGTTTTACAACGCTGCTGCAGCCGAAAGCCTCCTCTCCCCTTTCCAGGAGCCACCATGCGACGTTCCACCTACCTTTCCCTGGGGCTGGCCCTGGCCGGTCTGGTTGCCTGCGGTCCCAAGCAGGCGCCGGGCACCGTCCCCGTCACCACCACCCAGGCCAAGAACGCGCCTTCGTGGATCGACAACGAGGAGATCCCCGACGGCCTGGCCGCCGTGGGCATCGCCCAGCCGAATCCCATGGGCGACAAGTCCCTGCAGCGCACCGTGGCCCTCGCCGACGCCCGCACCAAGCTGGCGGGGAAGCTGAAGGTCCGCGTCCAGAACATGTTCAGCCAGCTCAACCAGCAGGTCACCACCGCCGCCGCGGAGGACTCCAAGAAGCCCATCAAGTCCGACGTGATGAACCGGGTCATCGAGAACGTCACCCGGCAGCTGGTGGACCAGGAGCTGGCGGGCACCTCCGTCCGCAACTTCTGGAATGACCCCACCGACGGCAGCCTCTACGTCTTCGTGGTCATGACCAAGGAGACCATGGACCGCGCCCTGGCCGGCGCCGCCCAGAGCCAGATCCGCAAGGAGATCGCCCAGGGCGAGCAGTCCCTGGACAAGGCCCTGGACAAGCTGGACGCCGCCATCGCCGCCAGCGAGCCCGGCGCGCATTGACCCCGCCGGGGAGCCGTGGCTGTCATTCCGGCCCCATTCTCGCGTAGAATGGGGCCAGGAGATGGCCTGTGCGCGTGATCCTGCGATTCCTGTTCTCGGCCGTTGGCCTGCTGGTGGCGTCCTGGTTCCTGCCGCATGGGATCCAGCACGGGTCCTTCATGGATCTGGTGGCCGTGGCCGTGATCCTGGGGGCGATGAACGCGACCCTGGGCCTGCTCCTGCGCTTCGTCGCCTTTGTGCCGATGGTCTGCAGCTTCGGCTGCCTCAGCCTCTTCATCAACGGGTTCGTCTTCATGCTCGCGGGCTGGGTGGCGGCCAGCATGGGCCTGGCCTTCCGCGTGTCCGGCTTCTGGGCGGGGTTCTTCGGGGCGCTGATCTCCAGCGTCACGGCCACGCTTCTGGAAGGCATCTTCCTGGGCAAGGAAGCCAAGGCGCAGCCCGAGGGGCCGCGACCGGTCAAGATCATCAACTAATCGATCAATTGGCCTCGTTCTCCGCCTGGGCCTCGATCCGGGTGATCTTCTTCAGCATGGTCTCCACGATGCGGTCCACCACCGGTTCGAAGACCTTGTTGACCAGTTCCTGGTCGTACTGCACGTCGCTGCCCGTGCCGGCCACCTTGACGGAAGTGTCCTTCACTTCCCCTTCCTCCTTGGCCACGGCCAGGATCTCGCCGGTTTGCACATCCACGAGGCGTAGGTCCAGGCGGCCCGTGAAGGTGGCCTTGGAGATGTGGATATCCCCCGCCACGGCGGCGCCGAGCCCACCCACGCCGGGAACCCTGCTCAACAGGGCGGTCGTGCCCCAGCCGCTGGAGAAGCCGCCCTTCTTGTAGGCGAAGCGCGTGATCTTGCCGGTGATCATGTATTTGACCCCGATGAGCTGGCCCATCTTCACGGCGGTGTCCTCGTCCACCAGGCCGGAGGCCCCCAGCTTCTGCTCGGCCAGGATGTGTTCCAGCTGCTTGCGCTCCATGATGCGGATCTTGTCGGGTCCCTTCTCGAGGAGGGCCGTGGTCATGAGCTCCTGGAGGGCGCCGCTGATGCTGTTCTGGCCGCCGTTGTAGCCCCACCCGTTCCAGCCCTCGTAGGCGCCGGGGGTCACGGGGAACTCCATCACCACGAGACGGGGCCGTTTCTCCTTGGGAACCACCGCCCCCGCGGGCGCAAAGGCGAGCAGGCAGGGCAGAGACAGCGCGAGCATTCGTCGGGTCAACACAGGTACCTCCATGTCAGGGTTTGCGCTAAGGAGTATACCTCCGTGCCGGAAAACTCCCAGCCACAATGGGGAAAACCCATGAACGATTTTGTCTCGGCATGAAAAAGCCCCCGTGACCGGGGGCTCGTTCCTGCCGAGGCGGGAATCACTCGGAGACGGCGAAGACCACCTTCTCGTTCTTGAAGCGGTCCTTGACCAGGAGCTTGAGGACGGCGGTGGCCTTGTCTTCGCTCACGGTCAGGGTGTAGTGCTTGTCCTTCTCGATGGAACCCGGCACGACGCTGACCTTGCCGATCTTCTTCAGGCCCACTTCGCTGGCGGTGATGGTGATGGTGTCGGTGGAGCGCAGGTCCAGGGCCTTGGTGAACACGCCGTCGGTCCAGTTGGAGCCGGCCCGGTCCTTGGCGAAGATGGGGACGACGATGACGCCGTCCTTCTCCAGGGCCTTGCGGTCGCCCACGACGTAGTGGAGGGAGTTGAGCTTGGCCTTGGCGGCCTCGTTGCTGGCGTTGAGGCCTTCCATCTCCTTGATCATGTTCGTCTTCTCGCTGCGCAGGGCATCGATGTCGGCCATGAGCTTGGCCTTCTGGGCGTTGAGGTCGGTGAGCTCCTCGCTCTTCTTGGAGACTTCGGCCTGGGCCACGTCCCGCTCACCTTCGATCTTGGCCTTCTCCTCGGCCTGAAGCTCGGTGGGCGTGATGGCGGCCTTGCCCTGGCTGACCCAGGTCCCGTAGACGCCGTTATTGTAGAAATGGTAGACCTCGAAGCCCGGGGCCATCTTGTCCATGATCAGGACGCGGCTGATGAGCTGCTTGGCCTTCTCCTCGGGCACCCCCTTGCGCTTGAGGAAGCGCATGGCCATGCCGTAGTGGCTGTCATTGCTCTTGGCGATATCGGGCCGGGGGAGGACGGCGCGGAGTTTGGTGATCTTCTCGTTGAGCTCCTTGATCTCCTTGTCCTTGTCCAGCACCTCCTGCAGCAGGGCCTGGTACGAGCTGTTCTTCTCGGCCTTGATGCGCTCTTCCAGGGCAGCCTTCTGCTCGGGGGTGAGCTGGAGGGTCTCGGCGTTGGGCCGGATGTCGTTGACGCCGGCTTCCTTGAGCTTGGTCCGCTGGTCGGCGCCCGCGACGTTGGCCTTCTGGCTCATCTTGTCCAGTTCGGCGGCCTTCTGGGACAGATCGTGAATCTCCTTGTCCTCGCCGGTCTTCTTGCAGGCGGGGGCGACGAGGAGCAGGGTGACGGTGAGGGCCGCGAAGAGGTAGCGTGCGAACCGCGATATTTTCATAATTTCTCCATGAAATCCAATGCCCATGCCGTGTTCCGACCTACCAGAATACCGGTGGACGCCACGAGTGGCAAGCGAGGGTGGCGTGGGAATGCTGATAGGATGTAGGTCCTTGATCCACGGAGCATCCGATGACGACCGGCACCAGGGCACTATTCACTTCGGAAAGCGTGACCGAAGGTCATCCCGACAAGATCGCGGACCAGATCTCCGACGCCGTGCTGGACGCGGCCCTGCGGGGCGATCCCCGCAGCCGCGTGGCCTGCGAGACCCTCGTGACCACCGGGCTGATCCTGGTGGCCGGCGAGATCACCACCGAGTGCTACATCCCCGTGGCCCAATTGGCCCGGGACACCGTGGCCGGCATCGGCTACGACCACAGCGTGAAGGGCTTCGACTGCAACACCTGCGCGGTCATGGTGACACTGGACCAGCAGAGCCCGGACATCGCCATGGGCGTGGACACCGGCGGTGCCGGGGACCAGGGCCTGATGTTCGGCTACGCCACGGACGAGACCCCCGAGCTCATGCCCGCGCCCCTGCACTTCGCCCACGCCCTCACCCGCAAGCTGGCCGAGGTGCGCAAGAGCGGGCAGATCGCCTGGCTTCAGCCTGATGGCAAGTCCCAGGTGACCGTGGAGTACGAGGGCGACAAGGTCGCCCGCATCCATACCGTCGTCATCTCCACCCAGCACGCCGAAGCCGCCCAGAACACCGAGATCCACGAGCGGGTGATCCGGGAGGTGATCCAGGCCGCCCTGCCCGCCGAGTACCTGGACGCCGCCACCATCTATCACGTGAACCCCACGGGCCGCTTCGTCATCGGCGGCCCCATGGGCGACACGGGCCTCACCGGCCGCAAGATCATCGTCGACTCCTACGGCGGCTCGGGCCACCACGGCGGCGGGGCCTTCTCCGGCAAGGACCCCTCCAAGGTGGACCGCTCCGCGGCCTACATGGGCCGCTACATCGCCAAGAACATCGTCGCCTCGGGCCTGGCAAGGAAGTGCGAGATCCAGCTGGCCTACGCCATCGGCGTGGCCGAGCCGGTCTCCATCGCCGTGGACACCTACGGCACCGGCACGGTGAGCGACGCCACCATCGTCAAGGCCGTGCGGGAGGTCTTCAGCTGCACCCCCAGGTCGATGATCGACACGCTTGACCTGCGCCGGCCCATCTACCTGCCCACGGCGGCCTACGGCCACTTCGGCCGCGAGGGCTTCAGCTGGGAGCGCACCGACCGGGCCGAGGCTCTGCGGGCGGCCGCGCGCTAGTGTAGGCCCATCGAATCAGCGGAACCATTCCAGCCCAACACATCGAAACCGAAGATTTGCATCGGGCCCAGACAGGTCCTGTCATCCCGGTATCTTCAGCCATAAACCTTGAAGCACAGACGGGGTGCCCTGGCGGGCACCCCGAGGGCTGAAAATAGGCTGGCGTCTCGGTTCCACGGGGCGCCAGCAATTGAAGGTGCGGGCCAAGCAACCGTAGGATAAGTTTGGAGACCCT